>OCZT010000119.1_pt1 | contig 72094 bp, 65 predicted proteins | sample 1539031 | NCBI WGS metagenome assembly OCZT01 (sample SAMEA3539308, study PRJEB22396) | soil metagenome | biome: tundra; feature: field; material: soil | place: USA | collected 2010-05 | depth 0.15 m
GCAACGGGCCGAGCGGCAACGGGCCGAGCGGCAACGGGCCGAGCGGCGCCGGGCCGAGCGGCGCGATGCTCGGCCACGCAACCCCTACAGCCCCCGCTTCGGCGCCTCTCTCCGCATCCGCTGCAGCGCGAAGATGTGCCGCACGATCCGGTCCTGGGCGCCTTCCGAGATGGACTCGAACTGGACGGCGATCCAGGTGTGGGGCGGCCGCGGGGTCGTAGCCGGGCCGAGCCGGCGGCCGTCCGGGCCGATATCCGTGGCGTCCTCGACGCGCAGGACGCGGCCTTCGGCCAGAATAACGTCCTGACGCAGCAGCAGGGCCAGCTCCAGCTCGGTGCCGACGTCCATTGTTTCACGAGGCGCCGCCTTCACGAGGAACCGCACGCCACCGGCGCTGATGTTGCGAGTCATGCCTTCGCCCATGGCGCCGGTGCCGCTGGCCTGATCCTGGCTCACGATCGTGTACTCGATTGGGCAGACGGTGTCCAGGCGGAGATGGAAGCGGCGTTGGATCAGGCGCAGGTCGGTCGGCATCTCGATCGAGAACATGCGGACCGGGCTCGAGCCCAGATGGCTCACGAGCGCCGACTCGGCGACCATCCCGACATTGTTGTGCCGGAAGGTCAGGACCATCACCTCGCCGGGCATCAGCTTTTCGAGGCGCGGGTCCGGTTTGGTTAGGCCGAGCCATAACGCCGCCGGCATCACGTTCAGCACGATCGCACGAAAGCCGACCACCTTCCCGTCGATTTCGGTCTCGACGAGAACCTGGTCGTGGACGGCAGGCTGCTTCGGCGTGTCGATCATATCGTCAGCCAGTTTACCGTTGCCGGGGCAGGGCCGAATGGGACCGGCTCGGGTGAGATGCCGATTTCGGTGGCCGTGACGCCGGCTCACTCGTTGCCGCCCGACTTCTTGCCGGCCGGGCATATGCTGGAGCTCAAGATCGAGCCTCCACCGATAACTCCGCAGAACAACGTGCTCGTCGCCTACGATACGATGGCCTACTCCTCGCTGGTGCGGGTCCGTTACGCTGAGGCTGTACAGGAGCGGTCCTAACTTGAGGTACGGGTGAGCGGCGAGACTCTTTCCGGACAGGTGGACGGCATCAGGCGGCGCGCGGCCGATCTCGCGGCCGATCTTTCCAGGGCCGCCCGGCGAACCTCGACCATCGCCCAGGAGCGGGCCGTCCTGCGCATGCTCGGTGTGGATGGGCTGGATCGTGAGGACCACCCACTGGCAGCTGCGCTGGTCGATAGATATTGCGGCGCCGGCCGCGGCCAGCTGGCCCGCGGCGTGCTGCTGCCCTTTGTCGTGGCGATGATGGAGTACGACTGCGAGCCGCGCGAGGTGGCGCTCGACTGCGCCTCCGGAGCCATCGATCTGCAACTGGAAACCGAGCTCCTGCAGCGCCCCGAACGACTGGCTGCGACGGAGAAGCGCGCCACCGAATTGATGGCAGCGGCGCTCACGCGCTTCGACGCCAACCGAACCGCGACGCGGGATCTCCGCGATGTTCTGGGCCAGGCCTCCGAGCCGTGGCTTGGCGTCAGTCTTCACTCGACTGAAGTCAAGGCCGCCTCGTCCGAGGCTCGCGCCGCCGTCGCCGATGGTGCCGATCTGATTCAGGTGAGTGTCCCGGCCAGCAGGGAATTCGCGATGGCTCGTCGGCGCGCGGGCCTGGGGACGCCCGGGCTCTTTGAGCGGGAAGCACCGTCGAGGGTCCGCCAGAGCCGCCGCGGCGAGAGGGGCAAGGTGATGCAGCCGACCAGGCCGGCCCCCGAGCCGATCCCGGCCGGAAGTCAGCGCGGCCTGGCCATGCTGCGCAAAGCGGTGGACGACGCCTCCGCGCAGCGGCGCTGTTATGCCCGCCTGATGACAGTCACGTCCGCCTTTGCCGCCCCGGAGCAAGCCGTCGTGGCCGCCTTCGAGCGGATTGACTACGTGACGGCGGACCCGATCCGCGAGATCGTCGAGGACAACCTGGATCCGGGGCGAGCGCTTGCGGACCACTCCTTTGCCCATCGCCTGCAGACGCGGGCGGGCTGTAGCGTTGTTGTGGGGGCCGGGCCGCTTGCCCTGGGGGCGGACGTTGCCAGCGGCATCCCGTCCGACTCGGAGACACGCGCTGGGCGGGCGCTGGCGCTGCAGGCTCTGGGCGTCGAGTTGGCGCTGGCGGATGGCTTGCCGGCCGACCGACTCATATTGGGCGCGGTTCCGGATTGGTCCGTTGGTGACGGCGATGCCGGCGCGATCCTTGTGGCGGCGTGGTTGCGGAGCCTGGTCTTCCCGGCCCATCGCTTTGTGATTGGGGGATCCAGAAACTGGTTGACCATGCCCGGCGGGTCGGCCGCAGTGGTTTCGGCGCTTTCGGGATCGGCCGCGTCGCTCGTAGTGGAGCCCGACCTTCGCGGCAAGGTTGGAGTTGCTGCCACGGACTTGGCTGCGGCGGCCAGGGCTGCGCGGGCCGTGAGGTCCATGATCGGGGACGGCGCGTTGCACGGCCCGGCCGTTGAATTGGCCGAGAGAACGCTGAAGGCGGCAAATGCGGCGCTGGTCCGGTTGGCATCCGAAGGGTGGGGGAGTCTGCTCGGGCCGGACGGCCAAGGCGCCGATGGCGAGCGGCTGGGCCGATCCGCGGTAGTCGAGCGGGCGGACGAGCCCGGTTCATCCGAGCGGGTGCTCAGAACACTGTTGTGAGGACGCCTATCGTCGGCATGCCGATGCCATTGGGTTGACCACGGTTGCGCCGGCCCCAGCGCCTATGCCGACCTACCGGCCGGCGCCAACGCCAACCCCACCGTCCAAGCCGCCGGCGCCAACGCCAACCCCAGCGCCAACGCGCCGTTTCTCGCTAATGACAGCGGAGCGAACACGAAACGGAAAGTCCCCCCTCGCGAACGCCCGATTCGGCGCCCGGTAACATGCCGCGGGCCCCCGAAGCCGGCTCGGATAGCCTTTGGAGGCTAACAACTGACGCTCCGGCCGCTGCACGATGTCTGCGTTTCCGTATCTTGTTCGCCCGGCTGTCAATAGGCAGAAACTGGCCGCCCGCGAGAGAATGCGGTCGCCGCCGCCTGCTTCGCCGCCTGCTTTGCCGCTTCGCCTCGGTGCTACCATGCCCGCCGTGACCGGCGGAAAAGCGGCAAGAGGAGACACCCTGAACACGCCAAGCGAGCGCGCGATCTCAATTCTCGGCCGGCGCGTGCCTCTCACCTACTTGCTCGCCCTGCTTGCCGCGGTGGCTACTTGGCTCTTCATCGTGCTCTGGTGCGAGCCGTATGGCCGCTGGCCCGGCACCGCAATGGATGCGCACGCCTACTATCTGGCGCTCCTCGGCAGCGACCCGTATTCGATCGCTTCCGTCGGAACCCCCAACGCGTACCTGTACTCGCCGGTCTTCCTTCAGCTTCTGTGGCCGCTGCAATTCGTGTCGTGGCAGGGCTTCGTGGCGGCCTGGGCCATCTTCCCGCTGGCGGCGCTGGCCTATCTCACCGGCCCGCGTCTCTTCGTGTTCGGTCTGGCGTTGACGCTGGCCGAAGTTGCGGGCGGCAACATCGAGCTATTGATCGGCGTGGCGATTGTCGTGGGTTTCCGCTGGCCGGCGGCCTGGTCGTTCGTCTTGCTGACAAAGGTCACGCCGGGGATCGGGCTTCTCTGGTTCGTCGTCCGGCGAGAATGGCGCTCGCTGATCATCGCCTGTCTGGCCACCGTCGCCGTCGTTGCCGTTTCCTTTGCTCTGCAGCCTGAGGCTTGGATCCGCTGGCCGCAGGTACTCACGTCAAACACCGGCGCGACAAAGGGAACGTGGGCCGCGGTTCCGATCCCGTTCCTGTACCGCCTGCCGTTCGCGGTTCTGCTGGTGATTTGGGGCGCGCGAACCAACCGCCGCTGGACCGTCCCAATCGCCGCGATGCTGGCTCTGCCGGCCCTCTGGTACGGTGGCCTGGCGATCATCATCGCCACCTTCCCGCTGGTTGGGGCGAAGACGTGGACGGATCTGCGGCGCGTTCTGGTTGACGGCTGGAAGGAAATTGTCGAGTCCGCGAAGGCAGCTCCCGGTCGGTTTAGTCGGCGCCGCCTGGCCGAGTAGCCGCCGCGTGGCCGAGTAGCCGCCGTCTGGCCGAGTAGCCGCCGTCTGGCCGAGCCGGCGCCGTCTGCGCCCGATTCGGCGGCCTCTCCGCCCGCTCCCGGGCCGCCCGATCTACGATTGCGCCGACAGCCTGCCTGGACAGCATCACGGAGGAGCACCTGGTGCCGGATAGTTCTCCTTTGCCCGTTCGTGAGGCCTCCTGGCCGACGCTCCACGTTTCCCGCCACCCGGCGATCCTGCACAAGCTGCGCATCCTTCGAGACGAGAAGACCGAGCCTAAAAAGTTCCGCGAAGTCGTGCGTGAGCTTTCCTGGCTGCTTGGATACGAGGCGCTGGCGGACGTTGAGCTTCGGCCACGGGCGGTCAACACGCCGCTCGAGACCACCGACGGGCATGAGCTCGGTGTTCGCATCGGGCTGGTTCCGATCCTGCGCGCAGGCCTGGGTATGGTGGACGCCATGCTGGAGTTGATGCCCACGGCGGAGGTCTGGCATCTGGGCCTCTTCCGCGACGAGCACACGCTCCGGCCGGTTGAGTACTACAACAAGCTTCCGGATTCAGCCACGGTTGACCTGTGCCTGATCCTGGACCCGATGCTTGCCACCGGCGGTTCCGCCACGGCAGCGATCGAGGTCCTGAAGCGTTGGGGGGCGACGCGGATCAAGCTCATCAACCTGATCGTGGCCCCGGAGGGAGTGGACGCCGTCACTGCCGCCCACCCCGACGTGGAGATTTACTGCGCCGCGGTGGACCGCCAACTGAACGACCAGGGCTACATCCTGCCCGGCCTCGGCGATGCCGGCGACCGCCAGTTCGGGACCGGCCGCGCGAAGTAGGTTTCTCCGGCTGGTTCCGCCGGTTCCGCGGGTTCCGAATCGGCCCGTCGGAGCTGCAGTTAGGCCAGCCGGCGCGCCTCCAGCGTGGCTCGCGAATCCGGGACGTTGGCCAGGAAACTCGCTCGAATTCGGTCCGACCGCGGAGGCGCCCCCGAATCCCAGGCCCGATCCGCTAGGATCGACGTTATGACGACCAAGACGCCCCCAGCTTCAACCGGTCTGACCAGCGTCGAGGCAGCGGCGCGATTGAAGAAGAACGGTCCGAACGCTCTCGGCGGCGAGGGCCGGCGCGGGCCGGTAAGAGTTCTGATCTCCCAATTTGCCAGCCCGCTCGTGATCATCCTTATCGCCGCGAGCCTGGTCAGTCTGGCCGTCGGCGATCGCGTCGGTGCCACGGTGATCCTCGCGATCGTCGTCATGAGCGCCATGCTTGGCTTCGTTCAGGAGGCTCGGTCTGAGGCCGCGGTCGCGGCCCTCCAGGCTCGACTCGCGCTCCGCGCCACGGTCGTGAGGGACGGCAAGGCGCAGGAGATCCCGATCAAGGAAGTCGTCCTCGGCGATGTCGTGACCCTGGGCGCCGGTGACATAGTTCCGGCCGACGCGCGCATCCTGGAGGCCAATCACCTCTTCATCGATGAGTCTTCACTGACCGGTGAGTCCGCCGCGGCGCTGAAGAGCGTTTTGACCGGTAACCTCGACCCGGCCAAGGACGCCGACAAAGCCGGGCTTGCATTCTTTGGCACCAGCGTTGTGAGCGGCACCGGCACGGCGGTCGTCACGGCGACGGGCGCGGCCACGACCTATGGAGCCATCGCCCACCGCCTGGCCGAGCGCGCGCCGGAAACGGATTTCCAGCACGGCGTGCGCACCTTCGGGCTTCTGATCGGGCGGGTTACGTTGATTCTGGTGGTCGGCGTCTTCGCCATCAACGTGGCACTTCAGCGGCCGCTTTTCGATGCGCTGCTGTTCGCCATCGCTCTGGCGGTGGGCCTCACGCCGGAGCTACTGCCGGCCATCGTCACGCTAAACCTGACCCGTGGCGCTCGGGCACTCTCTGCCCACGGCGTCCTCGTCAAGCGTTTGCCCGCGATCCAGAACCTGGGTAGCGTGACGGTTCTGTGCACGGACAAGACCGGCACGCTCACCGTCGGCAGCTTGGAGTTGGTGAAGGCCGTCGGCATCGACAAGGACGATGACGAAGAAGCGACCCAGGCGCTCGAGTACGCGTTCCTAAACAGCCACTTCCAGGGAAGCTTCGTAAACCCGCTCGATACTGCGATTCTGGCCGTCGCCAAGCCCCCTGCAGACATCGCCACGTACCGCAAGCTCGCTGAGCTGCCATATGACTTCAATCGCCGCATGCTCAGCGTGGTTGTGCAGCGTGGCGCCGAGACGCCGCTCCTCGTGACCAAGGGTGCGCCCGAATCGGTCATCTCGCGGTGCAGCCACGTTCGCGAAGACGACAACCCGACCGCACCGGGCGGGATGTGCGCCCGGCCGATCGACGGAGAGGGCGCCCGGCTGGACGGCATCGTCGGCCAGGCGTCGACCGACGGCTTCAGGCTTGTCGCGGTAGCCTCGCGCGAGCTTTCGGCCGATGAAGTCGGGGCGCTCTCGGCTCCGGATCCGGCCGTTCTGGAGCAGGGCCTCACATTCGAAGGCGTGATTCTCTTCAGCGATCCGCCCAAGCCGGACGTGGCCGCGGCAATCACCGCTCTGGCCAACCAGGGCATCGCCCTCAAGATCATCACCGGCGACAACGACCTGGTGGCCCGCCACATCGCCGGCCTCGTCGGGTTGACGGTCGACGGCGTCCTGACCGGCGACGACATGCGCAAGATGACCCACCCGGCGCTGGTTGCTCGTGCGCCTCGGACCACCATCTTTGCCCGTGTCGATCCGGACCAGAAGCTGCAGGTGATCCGCGCCCTGCGCGAGTCCGGCCAGGTGGTGGGCTATATGGGCGATGGCATCAACGACGCCCCGGCGCTGCACGTGGCGGACGTCGGCATCAGCGTGAGCAACGCCACGGACGTTGCCCGCTCGGCGGCCGACATCATCCTGCTGGAACCCAGCCTGGCCGCCATCAGCCAGGGCGTGACGGAAGGGCGGCGAACGTTCGCCAACACGCTCAAGTACATCCGCATGGGCACCAGTTCCAACTTCGGCAACATGCTGAGCATGGCCGGCGCGGCGCTCTTGCTGCCTTTCCTGCCAATGACCCCAGGCCAGATTCTCCTGAACAACCTCATCTACGACGCCTCCCAGACGGCGCTCCCGTCGGACAACGTCGATGACGATGCGCTGGGTGAGCCGGCCCGCTGGGACGTCCACGCCATCGAGCGATTCATGGTCGTCTTCGGGCCCATCTCCTCGATATTCGACTACGCCACCTTTGGCTTGCTGCTCCTGATGCTCGGCACGAAGAATGCCGATTCGTTCCATACGGGCTGGTTCGTTGAATCGCTGTTCACGCAGATCCTTGTGGTGCTCGTCATCCGGACCCGCATGACGCCGTTCTGGCGCAGCCGACCCAGCAAGCAGTTGGCGATGGCGATCGTGGCGGCTCTGGCCGCGGCGACGATCATCCCGCTGAGCCCGCTCGGTACGGTGCTAGGTTTTGGGGCACTGCCGTGGCAGTTCTGGGGCTTGCTGGTCCTGCTGGTCGCGGCCTACCTGACGCTCATCGAGGTCGTGAAGCGCATCTTTGATCGCCACGAGGCCGGACGGCCCGAGTCGGTCGCGCGCCAGAAAGTCCTGACCGCCCGCCGCGCGGGTGCCGTCAGCAAGTAGGGAGTTGGAGGTTGCGGTGGAGCTGAAGATCGATCCGTCCAAGACTGCGCTTGTGGTCATCGACCTCCAGAAGGGGATCGTCGGGATGCCGGCAATGCCGCGCTCGTCGCTGGAGGTCGTCGCGCGTGCCGCCAAGCTGGCCGCGGCGATGAGAGCGGCGCTCGGGACCGTGGTCCTGGTGCGGGTTACGCCCTCGCCGGACGGCAAGGACGCCCTCAAGCCGATCACGGACAACCCGGCCACGTCCGCCGTGGGCGCGCCGCCGCCCGACTGGGCGGACATCGTCCCGGAGCTCGGGCCTGCGGCGAACGACATCCTGATCACCAAGCGCCAGTGGGGCGCCTTCTACGGCACGGAGCTTGATCTGCAGCTCCGCCGGCGGGGCGTGGACACGATCATCCTATGCGGCATCTCCACAAACATCGGCGTGGAGAGCACGGCTCGCGATGCCTTTGAGCGTGGCTACCAGCAGGTTTTCGTGGAGGACGCGATGGCCGCCCGCGAGGCAGAGGATCATCGCCATACGGTGAACACGCTCTTCCCGCGCATCGGCCGGATCCGCTCCACGGACGATGTACTGGCGGCGCTCAAGTAGTACGAAGCTCGTATCTTCGGCCAAATGGTCGGAAGATTGGACGAGAGCCACTAGGCAAATACCCGTGGATAGGCTTCTGCACCGCTGCCTGATGCGCGACTCTCTCCGTGGAGGGGCCGGCACGGTCGCAAGGAGCCACACGTGGACGGCTTGTCTTACGTGCGGCTGAGCGCTTCCTCGGTGGGAGCGGTCGGTCTCACTTCCAGCCAGTCCGGGTCCCCTCGCAGCAGTCCAGTGATGGACGGCGCAGCGAAGGCGCTCGGAATGAATTCAGGCGATCTGCGAACGGCGCTGCAAGGTGGGCAGAGCCTCGCGACGATCGCCCAATCCAAGGGCCTGACCCTCGATACGGTGATCGCGGCGATGGCATCCTCCATCCAGCAGGCCAATCCGACGGTATCCGCCGAGCAGGCCACCAGGGTCGCAACGGCGATGGCAACCCATACACCTCCGACGGGGGCTACGTCGGCCCCTCAGAACTCCGCGGATCAGGTGCAGGGAACGTCAGGGACGACGTCAATCGGCGGCCATCACGGCCACCACCGGCACCACGCGATCTCCGCGGCGATGGACTCCGTTGCCAATCTGCTCGGCACCACCACGAGCGATCTGACCACGGCCACTCAGAACGGACAGAGCCTGACCTCGACAGCGGCGTCGAAGGGCATCAGCCAGACTGATCTGGTGAACGCCATCACGACGGCACTTCAAGGCGCGGACTCCAACCTTTCGGCGGACCAGGCCAAGCAGTTGGCAACGTCGCTGGCTACGGGGACGCCGCCCGGAAACCAAGCCCAGCCCTGGGCGGCGGGCACGGGCACTCCCGCAAGCACGTTCAGCGTCGGCGCCTGACGATTTCGGGTACTCACTGGAAACAAAAGCCGGCCGCGGGGCAGTCCCGCGGTCGGCCTATATATGTTGGAGCGAGCTTACTTGACCGTGAGATCGCCCTCGGCGACCGTGTCGGTCGGGCTCGTCAGCTTGAAGTGGAAGGTGCCCGCGGCCCAGGTCGGGAGCTTGCTCAGGTCCGAGATGTCACCAAAGCAGTCGAGACCCTTGGTGTCAGAGGTCGGTAGAGCGGTCGAGGGGAGGAATGACTGGCCGTCCTTGGTGACCTCGAGGGAGATGACCTCGTCGGCCGGCTTGGCCTTGAAGACATAGGTCGCGTACACGGACGTCGTGACACTGACCGAGGTCACAGCCGAAGAGGCTGTGCACTTGCTGTCCTGGGCCGGCTTGTCGGTCCCGAAGAGGATCTTGCCGCGTTCGATGCTGGCCCCGCAGCCAAAGCTGGAGACGGCGAGCGCGATGACGACCGTCAGCACACCCAGGTATCGGAGCAGCGAGCGCCGGTTCATGTTCATCCGTGTCTTCTCCCTGTCTGGACTTCCCGCGGCGCCGACGAACATCGCGACGCTGGGCAATGATGATATGGGCGCAGAAGGCGCCACGGGAGGTGCTATCGGCAAGATCGCGCGTCCGTTCGGCCATTCGGCGTAACCTTTGCGCACCGATGCCGCGAATGTAGCGCCGGACCGGCACATGGAGGAGAACCAGATGCAGGTTGGCCTTATGGCGTGCCAGGGCTGGAAGGGCGAGTACGACGGTTGGGATGCGGCCGTTGCCTGGCGCCGAACCATCGAGTTGGCTGAGAATGCGGAAGCGCTGGGCTTTGAGTCGCTCTGGGTCTTCGACCATTTCACCACCGTGCCCGAGCCCACGGACGAGATCACCTTCGAGTCTTTCTCAACGCTGGCCGCTCTGGCGATGGCCACGAAGCGGGTCCGGCTGGGCCATATGGTTGTCTGCACATCATTCCGGAACCCGGCCCTGACGGCCAAGCTCTGTTCGATGATCGATGTGATCAGCGGTGGCCGGTTCGAGCTCGGCATCGGCTCCGGCTGGAAGAAGGATGAGTGGCTGGCCTACGGCTACGGCTTCCCTGAGGTCGGGGAGCGGCTCGACATCTTCGGCGAGCATCTCGAGATCATCACCCGGATGTTGGCGCCCGGTCGAGCGACGTTCGAAGGGCCGCATGCGAGTGTCCGCGGGGCTATCAATGTGCCGAAGGGCATCCAGCCGCACATCCCGGTGATCGTCGGCGGCAATGGCCCGGTTCGCACGGCCGGCTACGCGATCAAGTTCGCCGACGAGCTGAACCTCGTCTTCCAGAGCCCGGCCGACTGCGCCCAGCGCATGGCCGACGTCCGCGCTCGTTGCGAGAAGGAAGGCCGCGATCCGGCGACGCTGCGCTTCTCAATTTATGCGGCCGACGAACTGATGCGCGAAGCGGGTCAGGAGCGGGCGGACTTGCTGGCGGCCTATGCGGCCATCGGCATGGATCGGATCGTCTGCTTCCCCACGCGCTGGGATCCCAGTGTCGAGACCCAGGCCGCGTTTGCCGACGATTGCCGCGCGGCCGGGATCGCGTTGGCGGCGGTGTAGGCAGGTGGCGAAGGCTGTTCGTCCGTTCTCCTTGCCATCGCTCACCGCCTTTGACGGCGACGGCCTGGAGATCGGGCACGACTACGACGGGGTCCTCTTCTCGGACCTGGATTTCTCCGGGCAGGACGGCAGCGACGTCAAATTCCTCGAGTGCCATATCGAGCGATGCGGCGTCGATGCGCTGACTCTGAAGCGGGCTCGATTCATCGACAGCCTGGTCACGGAGATCCACGGCGCGAGCCTGGACCTCGGTAACTCGGCGTGGCGCGACTCGCACATCGTGGGCGGCCGTTTGGGCGTCCTTACGCTGACGGGCGCCACGCTGAGGAGCGTCCGAGTCAAGGGTATGAAGCTCGGTTTCTTGAATCTGGCCGGCTCCCGGGTTGAAGACGTCGTGTTCGACGGCTGCGAGATCGGCGCCATGGACGTCGGTGCCGCGCGCCTGCACACCGTCTCCTTTGTGGACTGCACCGTGCAGGAGCTGAACGTCTCGGAGGCGGCACTCGTCAAGGTGGACCTGTCCGGGGCAAGGCTGAAGTCGCTCATCGGCATTGAGAACCTCCGCGGCGCAATCATCAGCCACGAACAACTGCTGGATTTGGCGCCGTTGCTGGCGGCCCAGCTCGGGGTGGCGGTGCTGCCGGAGTAGGGCGCATGTCTATGCATGATCCGGCGCAGGCCGAAGTCGGCGGATGAAGGTCTTCCGAGCCACCGATCGATCGCGCGAGGAGCACCAAGGCCTGGGGCGGGTCGAGCTGGTGGGACGGGGGCGAGGGCCGGGACGTCTCGATCGTCGAGGCCGTGGCGGTCACGGGCGGACGGGCCGGCATGCACGCGCACACCGGCGACGAGCACCATCTGATCCAGAGCGGCCGGTGGCGCATGGCGCAGGGCGATCACGTGGTCGAGTTGAGTCCTGGCAAATACTTCCGCTGGGACGGCTCCATTCCGCACGACGCCGAAGCTATTTGCCCGGACGAGGGCCGCATCCAGATCATCATCCTCGCCCGCCGGTATATGCCGCCCCCGTCCTGGCCGGATGCCTGCGCCGGTCCTGAGGTCGATCTCGTTCACTTGACGGCATTCACCGTAGGTGTTGACCCCTACAACGCCTAAAGGGTTTGACCCGGAGGGCCGACTATATGGCAAGAGGGCAAATATATAGCCGGGAGCTAATACATTGGCTGGAATATCGAATGTTCAACTGGACACGAGTTCGATCAGGGCGGCTCACGGCATTACTTCCCACCAGTCCGGCCCATCCCGGAGTCACCCCGCGTTGGGCGGCGCTGCCGCAGCGCTCGGCATGACCTTGAGCGACATGCGCAAGGCGTATAGCAGCGGCCAGAGCATTTCATCTATGGCTTCGTCCAAGGGCATGAGCCAGGACGCGCTGGTTGCATCTATGGCCGGTGCGATCCAGAAGACCAGTCCCAACTTTTCGGCCGACCAGGCGAAGCAGGTCGCGACCGCAATTGCGACCCGCACCCCTTTACAGTGATGGCGCTCGCCTGATTGGTTCGACTCAGGTCCCGAATAGGCCCGCAAACAACAGGACCGCCCAGTTGTCGGGCGGTCCTGAGCTTGATCTTGAATTTGGAGCGGGAGACGGGGTTCGAACCCGCGACATTCAGCTTGGGAAGCTGACACTCTGCCAACTGAGTTACTCCCGCTCGGAGCAAGGAGAGTTATAGCAGATTGGGCGCGAATGGCGAAGCCGAGTGGACGAGATTGGACTCGCGTGGTCGCCCTCGCCATCGAAGCACGCTCGCGTCTACTCGCTCCTCAGTTCGTCCAGCAACTCGCCATCCGGCCCTTCCAGCTGGATCAGCAACGGGACCGTGCCCAGCGCGTGCGTGGAGCAGCTCAGGCACGGGTCATAGGCGCGGATCAGCGCCGAGACGCGGTTGAGTGCTCCTTCCTGGATCTTGTTACCGTCGACGAACCGTTTGGCTACCTGCAGAACGCCGCGACCCATGGCCAGGTTGTTGTGGCCGGTGGCGACTATCAGGTTGGCCCAGGTCATGGCGCCGTCGTCGTTCACCTTGTAGTTATGGATGAGTGTGCCGCGGGGGGCCTCGATGATGCCGACACCTTCGAGGTTATTGACGCCCGCGTGGGCCCGGATCTTGGTCTCGAGGATGGCCGGGTCGTCGAGGAGCTCCCGCATACGCTCCAGGGCGTACATAGCTTCGATGAGTCGGGCGTAGTGGTAGTGGAAGCCGCTCTGGACGATCCGGCCCAAACGCTGGCGGTACTCTGCGAGTTCCGTGTCGGCGTCCGGCGTGCCGCAGCGGTCGGCGACGTTGAGGCGGGCGAGCGGGCCGACGCGGTAGATGCCGTCGGGATAGCCGACAGGCTTGAAGTACGGCGCCTTGAGGTAGGAGTCCGTGAGCGATGCCTCGCCGATGTATTTCGCGTAGTCGGCGGGCGGCACCTGGTCGGCGACGATGCTGCCGTCGGCGCCGATGAAGCGCAGGTTTCCGTCGTAGAGCCGCAACGAGCCGTCCGGCCCCACGAGGCCGCAGTACATGGTGGGGAAGTTCGAGAAGGACTCGATTTCGTCGGGGAAGCCGTCGAGCGTCTGCTTCCACAGGGCGAGCGTCCGCTTCACGATCGCCATCGCCTCAGGCCACTCGGCGAGCGTCTTCTCGCGTGCCTGCGGGTCGAACGGGGCGTTGACGCCGCCGGGCACGATCCAGGAGGGGTGGATGCGTTCCTTGGCGAGCCGCTCGATCACCTGCTGACCGAACTTGCGCAGCGCGATCCCGTCGCGCAGCGCGTCCGGGTGCTCCGCGAGAAGCCCCGCCACGTTTCGCTTGGCCGGATCGAAGTCCATGCCGAGCAGCAGGTCCGGGGCCGAAAGATGGAAGAAGGAGAGCGCGTGTGACTGCACAAACTGGGCGCAGTGGATCAGCTCACGCATCTTCGCCGCGGTATCCGGGATGCGCACGGCCATGATTGCGTCGCATGCCTTAGAAGAGGCGAGCAAGTGGCTTATGGGGCAGATGCCGCAGATGCGTGCCGTGATGGACGGCATCTCGTAATACGGCCGCCCCTCGACGAACTTCTCGAAGCCGCGGATCTGGGTCACATGGAACTGGGCGTCCGTCACCTGGCCCGCGTCGTCCAGGTGGATCGTGATCTTGGCGTGACCCTCGATGCGCGAGACGTGCGGGATCGTGATCGTTCTCTTGCCCGGCATGTTGGCCTCGGGTTCCACTGATGCGGCTGCGGTTGGCGGCGTCGTCTTCTTGGTCGTCATGTCTTCCTACCCAAACCGCAACTTGGTGCCGAGATCCGGTTCGCGGCCCTCCAGAAGCTCACCCAGGACGTAGAGAATCGCCTCGGGCTTGGGCGGGCAGCCCGGGACGTGGATGTCCACCTTGATCGCCGATTGCAGCGGTCCTGCCTGTTTCAGTAACGCCGGGACCCCGTCCGTTGGTACACCGGGCTCCGCGGTGGCGCCCTCAACGTAGACGCGCTCGAGCAGCTTGGCCGTTGGAATGCCGTTGCGCATCGACGGCACATTGCCGGTCACGGCGCAATCGCCGAGCGCAATGACGAGCTTGCTGCGCTCCCGGGCGGTCTTCGCTAGTTCCAGGTCGTCCTGGCTGCTCACTGCGCCTTCGATCACCGCGACGTCGACGCCTTCGGGCCACTCCTGGGCGTCGACCAGCGGACCGAAGACGATATCGGCCTTCTGAAGGACGGCGACTATCGCCTCGTCCATGTCCAGCAGCGACATGTGGCAGCCCGAGCACCCGTCGAGCCAGCAAGTTCCGATCCTGACCTTATCCATCACTTGCACCCACGCATCGAGGTCAGACGGCCCACGAGGGCAGGCTGCTTGGTCATCTCTTCGACCCCCCAACCCTTCTCGGCCATCGCGCCCGTCGGGCAGGCCTGGACGCACTTGCCGCAACTGGTGCAACTCGTTGCCTCGCCCCACGGCCGCTTCAGTTCGGAGACGAGACGCGACTGGATGCCACGGCCGGCAATGTCCCAGACGTGCGCACCCTCGATCTCGGCACATGTTCGAACGCAGCGCGAACACAGGATGCAGCGGTTGTGGTCCAGAACGAAGCGCGGGTGCGTCGTGTCCACCGCGAGCTTGGGGAAGTTGTATGGATAGCGTACGTGCGTAACGCCGTGCTCCTGCGCCAGAGACTGGAGTTCGCAATGGCCCGAGGAGACACATACGGCACAGACGTGATTGCGCTCGCAGAGCAGCAGCTCGAGAGCGATCTTCCGATACGACTCCAGCTGAGGTGAGCTGGTGTTGACGGCCAGGCCCTCGGCCACGGGGGTGGTGCAGGCCGGAAGCAGGCGCGAGACGCCGGCAACCTCCACCATGCACAGCCGGCACGCGCCGACGGCGCTGAGACCCTCCATGTAGCAGAGGGCCGGGATGTATTTGTCGTTGGCTCGCGCAACATCGAGGATCGTCTGACCGGCCGTCGCCGCGATCACCTCGCCGTCGATGCGGACCTTCACCTTTTCGGTCAAGGTGATACCTACCTTTCCGCGCTGCGGATGTCGCAGCGGAGGCAACGGGATGTCTCCTCAAGGGCCGCCGTGGCCGTCAGGCCGAGCGACACTTCGGCGTAGGTCTGCACCCGCTGGGCGGCGGGCACCTCGCCGGGGACGTGGCGGGCGAATTTGCTGGGCGTCTCCGGTGGCTTCATCTGGTATGCGAAGGCCGGCAAGAGGTTGGGGAACTTCTCCAGCGACATCAAGCGCTTGTGGATATTGCGGGCCGCCTTCTTGCCGATGCCCATGGCGTTCGAGACGTTCGAGGCGCCGGTGATGAGGTCGCCGCCGGCGTAGAAGCGGTCGCGGCTCGTCTCCAGCGAGAAGCGTTCCACCTCCAGCGTGCCACCCTCCCGGACCGTGAGACCGGAGGCGGCGCAGAAGTCCGGGTCGACCTTCTCGCCGACCGCGAGAACGACGCTGTCGCACTTCATGCGGATCACTTCGTCCGTGGGAACCGGCCGGCGGCGGCCCGAGGTGTCGAACTCACCGAGCTTGGTCCGAACGGCCTCGATCGCGACGACCCGGCCGTCTTTGTCGCCGACGATACGGTGCGGCGCCAGGAGATAGGCGAACTTCACGCCCTCGTGCTCGGCCGCCTCGATTTCTTCGGGAATAGCCGGCATGTCCTTGCGCTCGCGGCGATAGACGATCGTCACGTCGGCGCCCAAGCGGCGGGCCGTTCGCGCGGAGTCGACGGCGGCGTTGCCGCCTCCAATTACCACGACGTTCTTCCCGACCGGAACCTGCTCCTCGCGCGAAACGGATTCGAGGAACGGTAGCGCCGGGATGACGCCCGTCAGCTCCGTGCCCGGCAGATAGACCCAAGCCTCTTTCCAGGTACCGATCGCAAGGAAGACGGCGTCGTACTCGTGCCCGATGTCGTTGAGAGTCAGATCCACGCCGACGTTCACGTTGAACTGGAACTTGACGCCCACGCGCTCGATCAGCTCGATTTCCTTGTCCAGCACGGCCTTTGGCAGCCGGTACTCGGGCAGGGCGTAGCGCAGCATGCCGCCGGCCATGGGCCGAGAGTCGTAGACGGTCACGTCGTGACCGAGGAGGGCCAGGTAGTAGCCGCAAGTGAGGCCGGTGGGGCCGGCGCCGACGACAGCGACCTTGTGCCCGCTGGGCTCGAACTTGCGCTCGAGCACCCGGCTCACCATGGCCTCGAACTTGTCCGAGAGGTACACCTCGTCGGCAATGCGGCGGTGCACATCGCGCATGTTCACGGGTTCGTCTATGGCGGCGCGGCGGCAGCGGTTGTCGCAGGGGTGCTGGCAGACGCGACCCGTCGAGGCGGGCAGCGGGTTGTCCAGGATGACCGAGAGGAACGCGTCCTCGACCCGCCCTTCCTTGTACAGCTGGAGGAAGCGCGGGATGTTCATGTGCAGCGGGCAGGAGTTTTCGCAGGGCGAGAGCGCCAGGTCCTCGCACACGCCGGCTCGGCAGCGCTTGGCCACGATGTGGTCTTCGAACTCGTGTCGGAAATGGCGCAGGCTCGTGAGAACCGGGTTCGGCGCGCTGGTTCCGAGGGCGCACAGAGACGTGTCGCGGATCATGCGGCACAGTTCGTCGAGGGTCTCGAGATCCTCGTGGGTCGCCGTGCCCATGGTGCAGTCGTTCAAGATGCGCAGAGCTTTGTCCAGGCCGACGCGGCATGGAACGCACTTGCCGCAACTCTCCGAGTGCGTGAACTCGATGAAGTAGCGGGCGACGTCCACCATGCAGTTGTCTTCGTCCATGACGACCATGCCGCCCGAGCCCATGATCGAGCCGAGCTGCTGGAGCGTCTCGTAGTCCACCGGCGTGTCGAACATCTCCAGTGGGATGCAGCCGCCCGAGGGCCCGCCTGTCTGGACCGACTTGATGTCCCGGCCGCCCGAGCCGCCGCCACCGATGTCGTAGATGAACTTGGCCAGCGGCGTGCCCAGAGGCATCTCCACCAGACCCGAGTTCTTGATCTTGCCGACCAGCGAGAAGACCTTTGTGCCGGCGCTCTTGGCGCTACCGGTTTCGGTGAACCAGGCCGGGCCCTTGGAAACGATGGGCGCGATGTTGTACCAGGTCTCGACGTTGTTGATGTTGGTCGGCTTGCCGTAGAGGCCCTTCTGGGCCGGAAACGGCGGACGAGGCCGAGGCCGGCCGCTCATGTTCTCCAGCGACGCGATCAGCGCCGTCTCCTCACCGCACACGAATGCGCCCGCGCCCTCGACCATCTGGATGTCGAAGTCGAAGCCGCGGCCGAGGACGTTGTCGCCGAGGACGCCGTAAGCCCGCGCCTGGGCGATGGCGCGCTCGAGGCGCAGGATGGCCAGCGGGTACTCCGCGCGAACGTAGATGATGCCCTTGGGCGCGCCGGTCACGTAGCCCGCGATCAGCATCCCTTCGAGGAGAGCGTGCGGGTCCGACTCGATCTCGTTGCGGTTCATGTAGGCGCCCGGATCGCCCTCGTCCGCGTTGCAGATGAGGTACTTCTCGGGTCCCGGCGCCTTGGCCAGGAACTCCCACTTGCTCCCGGTCAGAAACCCTGCGCCGCCGCGGCCGCGCAGCTTGGAGGCCTTGATCTGCTCGATGACGGCCGCGGGATTCTGGTCGATCAGGACCTTGTACAGGGCCTGGTACCCGCCGATGGCGATGTATTCCTCGATGTCATCGGGGTTGATCAGGCCGCAGTTGCGGAGGACGATCTTGGACTGGCCGGTGAAGAACGGGACCTCATTCCAGTTGGGGACATCCGCGTAGCCGGTGCCGTACTTGACGTGGCCGGTGATGTGGTCCCAATCCTCGATCTTGCAGAGGATGGTCTCCTCGGGCGGGAGAGTGCCGTGGCTCAGGGCGCCCAGAATGGCGTCGACATGGTTGGGTTGGACCCGGTGGAGGATCAGTAGAGGTTGGCCCGGCACCCAGACGTTGACCAGCGGCTCCTCGGCGCAGAAACCGAAGCAGCCGACCGGAACCAGCTGCACGGCAAGACCGCGGGCATCGATCTCGGAAGCGAAGGCATGGAAGACGGCCTCGGCGCCGTTGCCGGAACCGCAGGTGCCCATGCCCACGGCGATGCGCGGCTTGCCGGGGAGCACCTTTGTCAGGCCGGCCTCACGCACGGCGGAGAATGCGGCGAAGTCCTTGATCATCACCGGACACGTTCCTTGCGCAGGGCCTCTACCTCGCGTATGAGCGCCTGTTCCTTGACGTGCCCGCGGATTGCGTGATCAACCTCGACCACCGGGGCAAGCGCGCACTGACCGAAGCAGGCGACGGTTCGGATTGTGAAGCGGCGGTCCGGAGTCGTGAGCGTCACCTTGTCTGCGCCGTCGGGGATCTCCTGGAGGTTGAGCTGGAGCTTCACGCGTTCCAGCAGGGCCCGCGAACCGCGAGTGTGGCAGGCGGTGCCACGGCAGATCGCGATGGTGTGAGTGCCCTGCGGATCCAGGTTGAACAGCGCGTAGAACGTGGCCACGCCGTAGACCTGCGATTGCGGGATACCGGTCCGTGAGGCCACGTATTCCAGCGTCTCCATCGGGAGGTACTGGTGGCGGTTCTGCTCCTGAAGCTTCCCGAGGATGCCGAGAAGCGCGCCGGGGCGGCCGGCCTGATCTCCGACGACGCGGTCGATCAGATCCCGATCTTCCGGGCTGGGCGGCGCTTTCACGGGTCCTACGGTCATCGATCCCTCCAAGCGGAGGCCGCACACCGGCAGGCCACAGAAATCTCACGGCCCGCGCGAAGTATGGCAACGGCCGCCAGAGTAGGGTTTATGTGAGGGAGCGCAATAGGGCCATCCGGACGGGATTGAATAGGTACGTTCTGCGAATTAGGTTTCGTCCGGCCCGCCGGGAGCTCGCCGGCTCGTATGACGCCCGCGAGCTTCTACTCGAGACCACGCTCGTATTCCGCCACGATCGCCACGACTGCCTCGACGACTGCCGGGAGGGCTCGTTCAACAGCCGCCGACAAGCCATCCCCGACATCCAATGAGTCTGCGCCGACGCTCACAACGAAGACGGTCGGCGAGGCGTTCCACAGGTCGCGCGCCATCGCAATCAGCGCAGCCGGATCGAAGTGATGCGTCCACGCAGATTCGGCAGCGCTCATCGGGTCGAGGCGCCGCGCAGAGATGGCGCCCGCCTCGGCCCCGTCCGAGATGTCCAGCAGAATGACCAGCGCCGCCCGGCTGAAGTCGAGCGCTAGCTCCGGGGTCAGCTGCTGCTGCCACAGAACACGCGCTCCCCGAAGCCGCGGATCCTCGGCCAGGAGCTGAGTCGCGCGCCAGCCGAAGCCGTCGTCGCGGCGCAAGGTGTTGCCGTAGCCGACGATCAGAATGCCGCCGGCGCCTTTCACCGGGCGGACTCCGCCGGGGCCGATTCGTTCCGATCGGCCCGGCCGTTGCGCGTTTGGCGAATGCGCGCCTCGGCGGTTCCGGAGAGCGCTTGTTCGGTTGGCGCGACCCGCTTGGCGCTCAGGACGGGCATTGCTTTCCCTCCAGTGCGATGGCCGATCGGCTGACGCCGTCTAGCCCTCGGATCCTGGCATACTCCCGATGGGAGCGGAGTGGCTCCCGGACAGCGAGACCAGGGAGCGACGCGTGCGGATCATCAGCGCCGACAACGTGTCGGACTTCGTTCGGGATGGTGTGCTGACCGTTGAGGACGGCTGGACAATGGCCCCCTCCGCGCTGGAATACGCTCGACGGAACGGACTCCAACTCGCGGGTGCTGCCGCAGCCGAAGCCGCGCAGGCCGCAGCCAGCAACCTCGCCGTAATCACGGTTGAGGGTATCGACAAGCCGGGCATCATCGCCGCCGTTGCGAGCGAAATCTCCAACCAGCACGGCAACATCACGGACCTGTCCCAGACAATCCTCGCCGGCGTCTTCGTCATGGTGTTGGTCGTGGACATGTCCGCGACTGCCGGTTACGAAGCCCTCTCCACCGCTCTCGCCCGCGTGGGTCGGGAGATCGGGCTGGATATTTCGGTCCGGCTCTATTCGGTCTTCGAAGCCATGCACCGGATCTAGGGCAGCACGATGGCACCCGGCCCCCTGGGGATGGACGAGATCCTCGAAACCGTCCGAATGGTCGGCGGCTCCCACCTGGACGTCCGAACGATCACGCTTGGCGTGAACCTGCGCGGCAGCCGCACGCCGGAAGAGGTGAGGCAGCGCATCATCTCGGCCGCTTCCGGTCTGGTCGCCACCGTCGACGCGCTGGCCGTGGAGACTGGAATCCCGATCGTCAACCGGCGCATTGCCGTTACGCCGATCGCCTGGGTCGCGGACCGGCCGGAACGGTCGCTGATCCTGGAGCTGGCCCTGGCGATGGACGAGGCCGCGCACACGGTCGGCGTCGACTTCATCGGCGGCCTTTCCGCCCTCGTCGAGAAGCAGGCCGCGCGCATCGATGAAGAGTTGATGGCCGCGTTGCCGGAAGCCCTGGCGAGCACTCGCCGCGTCTGCGCCTCGGTGAACATCGCCTCGACGCATGCCGGCATAAACATGGATGCGGTCCGATTGATGGGTGAGGTGGTGAAGGCCACGGCCGAACTTACGGCGGCGGACCGCGCCATCGGCTGTGCCAAGCTCGTGGTCTTCGCCAACGCGGTTCCGGACAACCCGTTCATGGCCGGCGCGTTCCACGGCTTCGGCGAAGGCGACGCGGCCATCTCGGTGGGCATTTCCGGGCCCGGTGTGGTGGCCGATGCACTTCGCCGCTTGCCCCTGGGTGCGCCGCTTCAGGATCTCGCCGAAGAGATCAAGCGGACCGTGTTCAAGATCACGCGAGTAGGGGAGCACGTCGGCCGCGAGGTCGCCCGGCGGATGAGCGTGCCATTCGGAATCGTCGACATATCGCTCGCGCCCACCAGCCTCCCGGGCGACAGCGTGGCCGAGATCCTGGAACTGATCGGCGTCGAGCGAGTTGGATTGCCCGGCACCACAGCCGCCCTGGCCATGCTCAATGACGCGGTCAAGAAGGGCGGCGCCATGGCTACGAGCCGTGCGGGTGGCCTTTCCGGCGCGTTCATCCCCGTCAGCGAGGACGCCAACATGGCCGCGGCCGTGGCGGACGGCCACCTCTCGCTGGAGAAGCTGGAAGCGATGACCGCCGTCTGCTCGGTGGGTCTGGACATGATTGCCCTGCCGGGCGACACGAGCGCCCAGACTATCTCGGCGATCATCGCGGACGAGGCGGCCATCGGCATCATCAACAACAAGACCACGGCCTGCCGCCTGATTCCCGTACCCGGCGCCGTTCCCGGCGAGTGGGTCGACTGGGGCGGTTTGCTCGGCCGGGCGCCGGTCATGGAAGTGCGCAACAGAGAGACCGTCGGGATCATCCGTCGGGCCGGGCACGTGCCGCCGCCGCTGCGAGCCCTCGGAAATTAGGGACCGGCTGTTCAGGTGCCAACCGGTGTTGGGCGCAGTGTTTTAGCCGAGGTAAGGCTCACAGGGTGGTCCATGCACCACGACGTCGATAGACTCGGCCGATGAATCGTGTCATTGCTCTGGTGGGTTCGGGCGAGTTCACGCGTGCCATGGAAGATGTGGACCGCGGCTTGCTGGCGGACACGGGCCGCACCGATCCGCGCGTTGCCATCGTGCCGACGGCCTCCTGGCCGGATGGCCAGGCCGTCTTCATGCGTTGGGCCGCGATGGGCGAGGCCCACTTCGCCGCTCTCGGGGCGGTGCCGGTGCCGGTCCTGATCCACGATCGCGCCGGCGCCGATGACACTGACGCCGTCGCCGAGCTGGAGACGGCAGACCTGATCTATTTCTCCGGCGGTAAGCCCGGCCACCTTCTGGCAGCGCTGCAAGACAGTGCCGCCGGCGCGGCGCTCAGGGCGGCACACGAGCGGGGTGCCGTGATCGCGGGTTGCTCGGCCGGGGCGATGGTGATGGGTTCCCACCAGGTGCGGTTCGGAAGCCGGCGGTTCTTGCAGATGCCGGTGGGCTGGGAGGATGCTCTTGGCCTTGTGCCCGGCATTGTGGTCATGCCGCACTACGACGCAATACCCGAGACGCTGATCGCGCCACTCGCCCTGGCCGTTCCGGACGGTTCCACTCTCGTTGGGATCGACGAGAGCACGGCCCTCGTCGGCCGCGACGGAACGTGGCAGGTGGCCGGCAGCGGCCGGGTCACCGTCTGGCGCGGGTCTCGGCGTGAGCGGCACCGGGCCGGTTCGGTCGTTTCGATCTAGGCGTATGGGACGGCGGCGCACGTGGGTCGGCCCGCAGGACACGGGCTCGCTCCTGTTGACGGCCGGACCGCCCTGTGGCTGGATGGCTCGGCCCTCGCACGCAAGCCAAGGAGACGTGTCCATGTCGCGCCGGATCGCTATTCTGGTAATCGCGCTTTTGGCCGCGGCCTGTGGCAGCAACCCCACACCGTCGCCGGCCCAGGGGACGGCCCGCGCGTCTGGAGCCCCGGCGTCTGGAGCCCCGGCGTTCGGTGAACTACCGGCCGGCGTCCAGTTCCTGAAGACGGGAGTCGCCCTGCCGTTTGGGTTCAGCGGCGAGGCCGTCGATTTCGCCGGCAAGTCGTTCTACCTCGGCACCGACTCGAGTGCGCTTTCGCTGACCAGTGCGTCGGGTTCAACCTGGACCACAACAACAATCGCCGACGGCCACGACTACACGCCGCCAATTGGGCTGCCCTATCTGATGATTCCCGGCATCGAGCCAGGAGCGTACGCCGCCACGAAGACGGGCCTCGTGGTCGTGGGCAATAGCACGTTCAGCGATGTCAGCGCCACGACGGAGAATCACACCACGCGCGAAAGCGCCCTCTGGTTCAGCCCCGACGCCGCCCACTGGACGATGTTCGACCCGCGAACCGTTCTGGGCGGTAACGGGATGTCCGTCATCCTGACCGGTGTCTCCGCCGACAAGAACGGTTTCGTCGCGGTTGGTAGCGTGGCCGCATCCACCAACGCGGACAAGCCGCAGATCGTCGTCCTGCGATCCAGCGACGGTTTGAAGTGGTCGCTGGCTTCCAAGTTCGGGTCCACGTGGTCGGTCTACTCGGACAGTGTGATCCAGTTCAAGGGCGACTTGCTTCTGAGCGGTGGCGAGTACGTCTGCACAACAGACGCCTCCTCCCACAACACTTTCGGCGTCGGCGCCCAGATCAGGCTGTGGCGCAGCAGCGATGCAGGCGCCACCTGGACGGCGGTCGACCTGACCGCCGCGGAACCCGTCATCCACATTCCCAACCCCGCGCCAGCCGATGCCTCCACGTGCCCCAAGGCCGGCGACCTACAGGCCATCGAGAACAAGTACGCCGGAACCGGAGTCCTCCTCGGCGTCTTCGACGACCACCTGGTCGCCATCTCCAAGGACAAGACCACGGTTTCGGTCACGTCCGATCTCAAGACTTGGCATACCGCCGTACTGCCTGATCGCAACCCCGTGGGCAAGACCAACGGCACCCTGACGCAATTGCTGACCGCCGAATCGACCGGCTGGATATACCGCTCATTCGAACCGTTGCGCGACTCCGCGGACAAGGAGGAGAAGGTGGGCTACCAGGTCCGCTGGTGGCGATCCACCGACTTCGGGGCAACCTGGACCGCCGGCACGCCGGGCAAGCCGATCGTCGCCGGCGGCGCCTTCGTGACTTTGCACCCGCACGCCGACGGCTCCATTGAGATGGTCACCGCGCCGACGAGTGCGTCCGGCCTGACCGCCAAGACCGCGGTCCAATTCAGCGTCGCCGGACCGCCCGTGGATTGGGCGCACTGCGCCGCGGCCCCAGGGGTGGACTGCTCTTTTGCGAGCGTCATAACCGTCAAGTCCGGAACCGCGGACCTTCACGGAATCAATCTGTCTGCTGCTAAATTGACCGGGGCCACATTGCCGGGCGCCGACTTCAGCGGAGCCTATCTCTACTCGGCGACCCTACAGGGCGACTTCGCCGGCGCCAACTTCAATAAGGACATCATGAGTGGAGGCACTTACTCGGGGGACTTCACCGGCGCCAACTTTACCGGCGTGGAAATCTCCAGCGCCACCCTCAGCGGCTCGTGGGCCAAGGCCAACTTCGCCGGCGGATTCCTCGCGGACGCAAAGATCTCGGCCAAACTCGATCAAGCGAACTTCAAGGGCGCCCGACTGGACGGCGCTTTCTTCTCGAACGCTGATCTGACCGGCGCGGATTTCTCTGGGGCCAGCGCCTTCACGGTGACCTTCGACAAGGCAACAGTCACATGCCCCGACGGCAAGCCCTCGGACGGCACGGCGACCGGCTTCGCGGCCTGCCGTATCAAGCCCTAATCCGGTCTGAAACGAGGCGATCGGCGCCGTCTTAACAGCGAGGTCAGCCACGTTTGCTATCGTGGCGGCGATGGATGCCCAATCCCAGGACTCGCCGACTCTTCCGCCTCGTCCGGGCGCCCCGATCACCACGTGGTGGCTCGGCCGCACGGCCTATCGCGATGCCTGGCAGTTGCAGCACCGCCTCGTGGCCGCGCGGGCGGACGGCCTCATCGGCGACCAGATTCTGTTGCTGGAGCATGAGCCCGTCCTGACGCTCGGCCGCCACAGCGATCCCTCGCATGTGGTTGCCAATCCCGCGGAATTGTTGTCAAGGCACGTCGAGCTGATCCAGACGGAGCGCGGCGGTGAGGTCACCTATCACGGCCCAGGCCAGTTGACTGCGTATGTGATCGTGCGGCTGGCGGACCGGTCTCTCTACGTCCGCTCGCTGGTCCGCGCCCTCGAGTCGGCCCTCACTGAGGCCTGCGCCGCATTGGGCGTTGCCGCCGAGCCCAAACCTGGCTACCCCGGCTGCTGGTGCGGCGATGGCTCGCGCAAGATCGGTGCCGTCGGCGTCCGCGTCGAGCGCGGAGTCACATACCACGGCATCGCTCTCAACGTCACGGTCCGGCTCGATGACTTCGGCTTGATCGACGCCTGCGGCATGCCCGGCGTCGAATCCACCTCGATATGTCGCGAGTTGGGCGAGTCGTCCGAGCCCACCACGGAATCTGTCGGCCGGGCGGGCGCCGCCTTTGCGGTTGCCCTTTCCGGCGCGATGGGGGCGCAGCTGCTCGGATCTTTGGCACCCATCGCCGATCCGGTCGCTTGCCGGGCCGAGCTGGATGCGCTCCTGTTGGAGCTCGCGCCCCAGGACCCGCCCGAGGTCGATGCGTCGGCGGCCTCACTTGGCGCCAGCGCGCCGATGATTCCACCTGCGCCCCGGCCGCCGACAGTGCGGGCTCACTGATGGGCGCGGGCCTCTTCGAGCTTCGCAAGGACGACATCACCGGCTGGTGGGTTGCCACCGTTGTGGACCGCCAGTTCCAGAGAGGGCGCTTCTCGCTGGCCGCTGCGGCCGTGGAGGACGAACCCTGCCAGAACTGCACCCAGCCACCGGGCGATGGCGTCCGGTTGCGAATACTCAAGGACTACGCCTTTAACGTCGTCGGCTCGGAGGTCGAAGCGCGCGCGGTAGACCGGAACCTGGCCCAGGTAGCCATGGCCCAGGCCCGGGCTTCGGGTAGCTGGAGCACGATCGTAGCTCCGCCCGGAGAGCACCGCCCGCTCCAGATGGTCGGCGGTGAGATGCTGCGCGCCATGCTGACTGCCGTCCGGAAGGCTATCGTCGATGCCCGGAACGTCGGCCAGACCGAGTACCTGCAGGTGGTTCAGAACTGGGGCGCTCAGGCCGGCGCCCGAACAAATCACCTCTGCCTGGACCTCTACGACTTGCCTCAGATCCCGCACCGAGTGGCCGAGGAGATCGGTGGCGCCGCGCGCTTCATGATCCGCGAGGGCGAGTGCCCGTACTGCCGCCTCGCCCGTGAAGAACCTCGCCTTGGGACGCGCATGATCTGGGAGGACGACTCCCACGTCGCGTTCGCTCCGTATGCCTCGCGTTCGCCGTTCGAGGTGTGGATCGTGCCTCGCCGCCACGCGGCAGATTTCGGCACCGCAGGCGACGCGGACATCGCCTCCACCGCCGAGGCACTACGCCAGGTGCTGGGACGCCTCGCCTGCCTGGACGGGCCGCCTCATAATCTCGTTCTGCACTCGGCGCCGCTCAAGGAGCGCGTCGACGCGACGTACCATTGGCATTGGGAAATCCACCCGCGGCTTCGCGAGATCGCCGGTTTGGAAGTGGGAACGGGCCTGCCCGTCAACCCGGTATCTCCTGAGGAGGCAGTGGAGGAGTTGCTGCGCCACAGGCCAGTTGGGGGAGACGCTGAGCTGCCATGAAACTCCGGGGACTGGCGCCCAGGCGTCACAGGTGCGCGGGAATGCCCGTCAGACTTGTTCGGCGCGCGGGGACGCGTTCTCGGCTCCCTACTCGTACACCAGCGGCGGCAAACAATTGTCTTTCAGTGCGACAAGTTGGCAAATGGAGCGAGGCGTGACGGCCGCCTCTGAAGGCACTGGCGACCGGACCTTCATCGAGCAGCTCTTTGCCTTACATCACTCCGAGATATACGCGTACATCTTTAGGATGGTGCGCGATGCGGACGTGGCCGCCGACTTCGCGCAGGACACCTTCATCAAGGCATACAAGGCTCAGGACTCGCTGGAGGATCGCGCAAAGGCGCGGGCCTGGCTGTACCAGATTGCCCACCGTGTGGTCCTAGACGAGATGCGCCGCCGCCGGATCGTCCGGTTCATGCCCTGGACCGGCGAGAGCTACGGCGCAGCGCCCTCCGCCGAACACCTGGCCATGGAGATGCGTTTCTCCGGACCGCTGGCTCGGGCGCTGGCCCGTATTCCGGATCGGCAGCGGGCCGCGTTGCTGATGGCCGAAGTCAACGACCTCACCGGGCTGGAGCTGGCCGAAGCGCTGGGCGTCAGCCACGTCGCGGCTCGAGCCCTTCTGACTCGAGCCCGCGAGAGCCTCCGGCAGGCGCTGGCCGATGAGAAGCGCCAGGAGAAGGAGCGCGAGGCCTCCATCGATGCCGCCTTCGCCGAGAAGGCCCGGCTGATCGAACCGAATTCGTCGAAGGACAATGCGCCGAGGGCGCGACGATGACCACTCAAGCCGCGAGCCACGAACGCGCCCGCTTGCTCGCGGCGGAGTCCGTTGATGCGAAGCTGGACGCTACGGACACCACCTGGCTGGCGAGCCACCTTGATTTGTGCCCGGACTGCGCCGCAATTGCCGCCGAGTACCGGGCCATCCACGCGGAGCTCCGTTCCCTGGCCGCTCCGGAGCCGCCGCGCCTTCTGTGGGCCCGCACGTCTTCGGCCCTGGACCAGGCAGACACGGCTGAAGCCGGCCGCTCTCGTGGCGCCGCCGGTAGGGCGCCCAGCCGCCGCCCGATGGTCCTCACCGGTGCTGCCGTTGGTTTCGTTGTCGTTGTGGCGGCTGCGTCGTTGCTATCGCAGAGCCCCATAGCTCACCCGACGGTGGCGCCCGGCCGGAGTTCCGGCGTGGCTCTCGCGTCCGGCCCGTCCGGAGCCCCCGGCGTTGGTCAGGAACCCCTCGCCAACGTCCAAGGCGTCAGCTATTGGATTTCCAGCGACTCCGGTCGCTACGACATCAAGAGCGGGACTGCCAGTTGCACCGCCCTGGATGGCAGCTGCACCGTTCCCAGCGGCACCGGCCAGACACTTGGGTCTGTTACCAGCGACACGCCGGTTTCGGCCGTGATTGCACCCGAGGGCGATCAGGCCGCCGTCTGGACCGCGGACAAGGTTGTGATCCTGCCACTCGCAGCCGCGCCGCCGACGGTCTCGATAGACCTGCTGACGCCACGCCCAACAGTTGCCGCCACGACGACCGCCGTCCCCGCGACCTCGGTTCCCGCCTCCGCCGTCCCCGTGACCTCGGTTCCCGCCTCCTCCGTCCCCGCGACCTCGGTTCCCGCCTCCGACGGCCCGGTCGCAACGTCCGGGCCGTCGTCAACGGTTGCTGCGACCTTGGCCGCGTCGGCGTCTCCATCCGCCGCCGCAGCCGCAGCCCAGCCGACCGCCATCCTCTCCGGCTACGAGATCGTCGGCCGCGATCCTGAGTTCTCCGCCGACGGCACCAGGCTTGCCTTCTCGGCTCGGCCAAGCGACCACAGCACGGGCCCGGACCTGTTCGTATGGCGGGTCGGTCAGGGGCAGGCGACGCCGGTGACCCGGCGCCACTCCGACATGTTCGCGGGCTGGTACGGCAGCAAGATCCTCACCAGCGAAATCTCGCCGGCGTCCACGGACGCAGTCAGCCAGTCCGCCGCCTCGGGCTACACGTCCTATGTGTTCGATCCGGCGAGTGGCGATGTCGGCAGGATTGATCGGCCGATGCTTCTGCCCACAGTGGACCCGACGAGCCGGTATCTCGTCTATTGGGTCGGCAGCGTCGAGTTCGACCAGGCATCCGGCCTGTGGCAGCCCGGGATCGGTGATCTCTATTTCGATGCATGGTCGGACATCAAGTTGATACCAACCACCTTGGATCCGGTTGTGTCGCCCTCCGCTTTGCTCACGCCCACCATTCCGGCTTCGCCGTCAGCCGCTCCTCCGGCCACTTCCAGTCCGGACGGCGGAGCGGCTACGGCCCCAGCCGGCGCGAAAGCGACAACCGCCCCGAGTCCGGCTGCCAATTCCCAGGCTCCGGCGATGCTCACGCTGCCTCAGCTGCTGCCGATTGCGACAACGGCCGGCGCGGTCCACAGCTGGATAGTTCGGTGGGACGCGGCCGGTACGCATGTTGCAATCTGGGTCGCGGATCCAAGCAGCGCCAAGGTTGGGCGATTGGGCCTTTTCTCCGTGAACCCGGCCTCGGGTTTCGTGGACACAAACGAGCCGCTCCTGGCCGCTGGCAAGGTTCTGTCGGGCGTCTTCTTCGACGACGCCGGCCACCTCGTCTATACCTCGGCCGTGGACGGCAAGACGTACATGCAGGCCGTTCCGGCCGTGCCTCCGTCGACCGTCTCCACGCCGTCCCCCACGCTCCCCGCCCTGCCTTCTGGGGACACTTCGGCGCCGACGCCGACGCCGACGCCCCAAGCCTCAGGGCGCCCCGGGGACTGACGGACCACGAGCCAGGCCAGGCCTGGCTTTTCGGCCCGCGATGAAGGCACCCGCGAGAGGGCCACTCCGTACCTGATATGATTTCTCGAAGGGGCGCCACTTCTCCGGTCCAGTGGACGGGAGCCACGCCATGTCGTCGACAGAGGGAGTGGTCCGAAGATGGCGATCGTTTCTCAATTTGTCCGGCTCGGCGGCAGGCTGATCTGTCGGGCGAGCATTCTCGGCCTGACGGTCCTGCTCGTCGCGGTGGCGTTGGCGGGTTGTTCCGCGGGCGCGGCAACCACATCACCGGCCACTCGCTCCACTTCGCGGGCATCGGCCGCCTCGAGTTCGACCGCCTCGCCGACCATTGCCGCGTCACCAACCCCTGAATCTGGGTTCGCCCAGACCGGTTCCATGGCCTCTGGTCGTGCCCAGCACACCGCGACCATGCTGGCAGACGGCCGCGTTCTGATCGTCGGAGGGCGGGATGCGAACGGCCGCGGGATCCCTTCCTCCGAGCTCTACGACCCGAAGACCGGCACATTCAGCCCGACAGGTTCTCTGAGGACCGCTCGCTATGAGCACTCGGCCACTTTGCTGTCCGACGGCCGCGTCCTCATCGTGGGAGGTACCGAACACAGCTGCACTACGGGCTGCGATGCCCCATCGGTTCTCGCGTCGGCCGAGTTGTATGACCCCAAAACCGGCGTCTTCACCCCTACCGGCTCGATGGCTCTCCCTCACCGTGGGCCCACGGCTACTTTGCTGTCCGACGGCCGCGTTCTCTTCACAGGCGGTCGCCCGGGGCTCCCATCCGCCGAGCTGTATGACCCGACGACGGGCAAATTCACCGCCACTGGCTCGATGTCCACCGAACGGCTCTTCCCGGCCGCCACCCTGCTGCCCGACGGGCGGGTCCTCATCACCGGAGGTGATGACGGAACTGCCGCTGTCGCGTCGGCCGAACTGTACGACCCATCGACCGGCGCCTTCAGCAGGACCGCGTCGATGGGTGCGGCACGCTGGGGTCATTCCGCCACGCTTCTCTCAGACGGCCGGGTTCTAGTAGCCGGCGGAAGGGGTAACATCGGCGCCCTGCTCGGTCTTTCTTCGGCCGAGTTGTACGACACGAAAGCGGGCACGTTCAGCCCTACGGGATCGATGGTCAAGGGTCTCGTGGGCCAGAAGGCTGTACTTCTGCTCGATGGCCGCGTCCTCATCATCGCCGGCTTCGACCAATCGTCGCCGCTGGCCGAGCTGTACGACCCGAAGACCGGCACGTTTAGCGCTACCAGCTCGATGGTGGACCATCGCTTCGACTTCACTGCAACGCTGCTGGCCGATGGCCGCGTCCTCGTCACCGGAGGCACGGACAACGGCGACCTTCTCGCCTCAGCCGAGCTGTACCAGCCGTAGGCATCGCCGGTCCGATCTGCTCGATTGTTGACCGGCGGCCAAGGTCGCGGCGCTGTATCCTTCGGAACGACCTTTAACGACCGGCACCGTGAGGCCGGGAAGGAGGACTGCGCCTTGCTGGGCAGCGAAATTCGATGACCGACCGGCAGATCATGACCGGTGATGAGATCCGGAGAGCCATCGTTCGGATCTCCCATGAGATCGTCGAGAAGCAGGCAGGCACGCAGGGCCTCGCTCTCGTCGGCATTCAGCGACGCGGTGTGCCGCTTGCGCAGCGAATCGCGACCGCGATCGAGGAGCACGAGGGCGTGCGGGTCCCCGTCGGGGCGCTGGACATCACTTTCTACCGCGACGACCTCTCGCTCGTGGCCCAGCAGCCTATCGTCAAAGGAACGGACCTGCCCTTCGATCTGAACGGCAGCACCGTTGTTCTGGTGGACGACGTTCTCTACACGGGACGAACGATCCGCGCCGCCATGGACGCGCTCATCGATTTTGGTCGCCCGAAGGCTATTCGGCTGGCCGTGCTGATCGATCGAGGCCATCGCGAACTACCGATCCGCGCGGACCACGTCGGCAAGAACGTGCCCACATCGCGCGAGGAAATCGTGCAGGTTCACGTCGCCGAGGTCGACGGTTCCGACGAAGTCAGCATCGCGCGCCAGCATCGAGCTCCCGAGTCGGTCCAGGCGGTCGACTGATGCCTGCGGGATCGGCCATCATCGGCGCACCCGAGACGGGTTGGCACCACCGCCATCTCATCGATCTGGATGTCGTCACCTGGCCCGAGATCGAGCTGATCATGCGGACCACCGAGCAGATGAAGGGCGTTCTTGCGCGGCCGATCCGCAAGGTGCCGGCACTGAACGGCCGTCGCGTCACCACGCTCTTCTACGAAGCTTCCACGCGAACCCGTGTCTCGTTTGAGACGGCGGCGCGGAACCTCTCCGCGGATGTGGTTTCGGTGGCGCCGGCCACTTCGTCCGTGACCAAGGGCGAGTCGCTCGTGGACACGATCCGGACGCTGGAAGCGCTCGGGGCGGAGATCCTGGTGATGCGGCACGGCGTCTCCGGGGCGCCGTATCTGGCGGCCGAAATCTTTGGCGGGCACGTTCTCAACGGCGGCGACGGCTGGCATGCCCATCCCACCCAGGCGCTGCTGGACCTCTTCACGATGCGCCAGTATGTTCCCGGCGGCGATCTGCGCGGCCGGAAGGTAGTGATCGTGGGCGACATCCTCCACTCGCGCGTGGCCCGGTCCAACATCTGGTCGCTCACCGCTGCGGGCGCGGATCTTTGGCTGTGCGGGCCGGCCACTCTCTTGCGGGGGTTCGATCGCTGGGCGGCTCAATGGTCGAGTGGCAAGGTCCCCGGCCATGGCAAGTTCAACGTCACGAGTGACATAAATGTGGCCCTGAAGGACGCGGACGTGGTCATGGGTCTGCGCATCCAGCGTGAGAGGATGCAGAGCGGCCTTCTCCCGTCGCTGCGCGAGTACGCGGCCCGCTTCCAGCTGAACGCCGAGCGCGTGTCGCTGGCAAGGCCGGAGGCGATCGTGATGCATCCAGGACCAATGAACGAAGGCGTTGAAATCGCGCCGGACATCGCCACGAGTGGGCGGTCCGTGATCCTGGACCAGGTGTCGAACGGAGTGGCCGTGCGAATGGCGCTGCTGTACCTCCTGGCCGGTTCTCATGATGAAGCGCACACGACGGAGCCGGGCCGATGACGACCGAAGGCGGAGCCGCCGGTTTGGTAGGCGCCCGGGGCGCCTCCGGACCGTCCGCCGCAGCCACTCTCGGGCCCAAGGTAGGGGAGCTGGTCGAGCGGTTCGAGCTCGAGAAGGCCTGGCTGGTCGATCCAGTATCCGGGCGCGAAGGCCCCGGCGAGATCGTCGTCACCGACGGCGTGCTCGAGTCCGTCGTGTGGCTGGAAGGTGCCGAGGCTGAGGGCGTCACGGACAAGGGCGTTGTCGTGGCCCCAGGCTTCTTCGACATCCACGCCCATTTCCGCGAGCCGGGCTTTGAAGATGCCGAGACCATCGCCACGGGCTCTGCCGCGGCCGCTCACGGCGGCTACACCACAGTTGCCCTGATGCCGAACACGCAGCCGGCCCTGGACGATCCGGGCGTGCTGGCGCGCGTTCGGTCGGCCGCGGCAGGGAGCGGTTCGCCGATCGAGATCCTGGCGTTCGGTGCCGTTTCGGTCGGGCGTGGCGGCGAGCAGCTGTCCGCAATGGGCGAGTTGGCCGATGCCGGCGTGGTCGGCTACTCGGATGACGGCGCGCCGGTCAAGACGGCCAAGTTGCTGCGCAGCGCGCTGCTGTACGCAGGCATGCTCGGGCTGCCGATTGTCGAGCACGCCGAGGATCTCGAGTTGACGGCCGGTTCGGAGGCGCACGAAGGCTATGTCGCCTCCGTGTTGGGTTTGGCCGGCTGGCCGACCGCGGGCGAAGTCGCCGCCGTCGCGCGGGATTTGGCCGTTTTCGCGGATGCACTGGGCGATCAGCCCGGCGCCCGACTTCACCTGACTCATCTCTCAACCGCTCCGGCGCTGGATCTCGTCCGCAGGGCGCGCGCTGCCGGCCTGCCGGTCACGTGCGACGTCACGCCACACCACCTGGCATTCACGGACGAGTGGATTGCCGGTGCGCGGCGCTGGGCTTGGGAGGCCCTGGCAACGGACGGAACCTCGCGCGATCCGTGGATCGACGGCGTGCTGACCGCTGGTCCCTACAACACGTCGCTGCGGGTCAATCCGCCACTCGCCACTGCCGCCGATGCGGCCGCGTGCCTGGCCGCACTTCTCGATGGGACTGCCTCGGCCGTGGCCACGGACCACGCGCCGCATATGGTGGTGGACAAGGAAGTTGAGTTCGGCAAGGCCGCCAACGGGATAAGTGGCATCGAGACTGCGTTGGGCGTGCTGCTGTCGCTCGTGGATGCCGGGAAGCTGCCGCTGGCTCGGGCCATCGCGGGGCTGACTACCGGACCCGCTGCCGTCATGGCCGCGGCCGGTCACACGCCCGGCTCCGCCGCCGCCCGGCCCCGCGGTCTCACCGAAGGCGCCCCCGCGGATCTCGTCGTTTTCGACCGCGCGGACAAATGGCGTGTCGCACCCGAGTCGCTCCTCTCGAAGGGCAAGAACTCGCCGCTCATCGGCCGTGAGCTTCCGGGTCGTGTTCTGCTGACCATCGCAACGGGCCGCCTGGCATACGAGGACCCGAGCGCCGGCGAGGAATAGCGACGCCACGCCTCAAACGAGCTACTGAGCCGCCCCGTCCGGGCGTCCTGTTCTGCCTACGCGCTGCCCACTACCTGGGCATATGTGACCGATGGATGGTATCGAGATTACCGAGGCCGTCGAGGATGCCCTCCAGGTTAGGCAGAATCGACCATTCCCGGTCCTAGGTGGGCGCGACAGGTCAAGCTTGATGTCGAATCCGGGTAGTTGCGACACCCGGAGGTCCATATTCGTCGGCCCTGGTCGGTTATGCCCACCACACGGGCAGCCGCCCATCGATCCGGCTGGCGGCTCGGAAACGCTGTACGTGGCAGCCGCCAATCGGTCCGCCGCCGGTCGCCTCGCATACGAGTACCCGAGCGCCGGCGAGGAATAGCGACGCCGACACCGGCCGAATCGGGCCTTGGGGGTCGTCGCGTCGCCTTCGCTATGGCCCGAACCCTCCGGCGTGCGAGAATAGGCGCCGCGCTGCGGTTCGCTTCGGCGGCCGTGGGAGTTCACCAGCTAGGAGACTTCAGAACCAGTGCCAGTCCTTGCGACGTTCTTCTCGGTTCGCCGTGGGCGGGATCCGTTCTTCAAGTTCTTCATGAAGACACTCTTTCCCAAGCAGATGAAGAACTACGAAGAGAAGTTCGGGATCAAGTTCGTCGGTTGGTTCAACGTGGCCCACGGCTGGGACTTCGATAACGTCATCATGCTTGACCTGCCCGACTACGGCACCCTGGACAAGCTCGAAGCCGATGAGTCCACCCGCGCCCTCGGTCATCGAGCCGGGGAGTGGATGTTCGAACGACATCATTCGATGTTCCTCCGGGAGCGAATTGGCCCGGATCTCGAGTTCAAGGGCTAGGAGGGCCAACGCGTGGATACGAGCCGCAACGATCAGCTCGGCGAACTCGCCGCGGACGCCAACCTGGCGCGAACCGACTTTCTGGCCGCCGCTTCCGCGGCGCTCGACAATTTCCTCGACGCCAATCGGGATCGCATCGCCGCACTCGGCGGTCTGGTCCTGATCGACGACGAGGTTGACTACCTTGCCATCCAGGGCGACCTGAGCTTCAAGAGCCGCAGCCGCTATCAGGACGATGCCGGCAAGTGGGTCAGCGAAGACGAGATCATCACGGATACCTCGGAACTCGCCGAGATGTACAACCTCGCGGAGGTCTACGCATCCTTCGCCGAGATCGACGCCGAGACGGGCGAGCCGGAAGGCGACCAGCCCGAGGCAGATGAAGCAGTCGCCGGCCAGTCGGTAGCGACCGCCGGGGTGAACCCGTACGCTGCAGCCGCCGATGAATGGGCGGCGGCCGGCCACGAGGACGAAGAGGCGCCCGAGAGCGAGGAAGAGGCCGCCGAGCGGCTCTACGACCTGGCCCTCGCCTTCCAGGAGCGCAGCCAGCAGACAGAGGCTCATCTGCTCGAGCAGTTTGAGAGCGCGTCCGCTCAGCTGATATCCGTCCTGGGCGACGTGATCATCGTGGATGACGAAGACGAGCGGCTGACGCTCAGCGCCTCCGGATCTTTCTCGGCCGAAGTCGTGCCGGACGATGACGCCGAAGCCGGTACCTGGCGCAAGCTTGGTGGCGCGGAGGCGATCGTCGAGTTCTACGATCCCACCGACATCTTCGGTGACCTGGCCGACGCGCTGGCCGAAGCCTTCCCGGGACTCGGCGAGCCGGCCGGCATCGGTGATGAGGACGGCCGGGAAGACGGCGAGAGCAACGAGGATCACGAAGATCAGGAGCCGGTCGAGCCCGTGGAGCCTGTGGAAGGCGATGAGCACGGGGAGGGCGGCGACGCCAGGTGACGATGCGCCTCGTCGCGGCCGAGCTGGTCGATAGCCGGCAGATTTTGCCGGGTCAGTGGGTTCAGTCGTTCCATGCACCGGAGCTTGCCGCCGGAGCGCGGGCCGGCCAGTTCGTACATGTTCGGACCGGGGACTACTCCGGTCTCGTGCTGCGGCGGCCGTTCTCGATCAACACCGCGGATCCGGCCACCGGCATGATCTCGCTCCATTTCCGCACCGTCGGGCGCGGCACGGAGTGGATGACCCGCGTTCGTGAGGGCGAGCGGCTGGACATGCTCGGGCCGCTGGGGAAGCCCTTCGAGGTCGACCCGCGGAGCCAGCACTTGCTGCTGATCGCCGGCGGTCTCGGCATGGCCGGCGTCCGGATGCTGGCCGATGAAGCGATCCGCGACGGGCGCCAGGTCACGATCCTATTCGGGGCGCTGAGCGCCAACCACGTCTATCCGTCCAGCCTGCTGCCGGACGAAGTGGAATACGTTGTGGCCACCGACGATGGTTCGCTGGGCCACCACGGCTATGTAACTGAGCTGGTCGCCGAGTACGAGGCCTGGGCGGATCAAGCGTTTGCTTGCGGCCCGTATCCGATGTTGGCGAGACTGGCCACTCTGGCTGCAGGTCGGCGAGAGCGGCTCGGCGTGGCCAAGCTGGGCCGGAAGGGTGGCGGCAAGTCGGACCCGCTCGGTTCCACGGCCGCGCGGCGCAAGACCTTCCTGCAGGTGTCCATGGAGCAGACCATGGGCTGCGCCGTTGGGGCGTGCCTCGGCTGCACGGTTATGGGTGTGGAGGGGCCGCTGCGCGTCTGCCGGGAGGGGCCGGTATTCGGTTCGGACGAGATCGCATGGCCGGCACTGTGAGGCGGGTCGTATGAAAGACAAGAAGGCGAAGTCGCCGAAGCAGGTCCTCATCAGGTTCGGCGATATGCGCGTGGGCACGGACAAGAACAACTCCAAGAGGACTCCGACCGTGCGCAAGGCGAAGGGCGTCGAGCCGGTCGATCGGTTCAAGGCGCCGGAGCCGGGGCGAGCCCGCGTGGAGACGGGCGCTGCCGCGGTGGCGGACCTGGGCGCGCCGGTTGTCATCCGCCCGACGATGGCGGAGCAAGAGGCGCTGGATCGCGTGGATCTCTCACTTGATTTGGCCCCTGAGCGTGGCGGCCTGCTGCTGGACAATCCGATCCTCGTGGCGTCGGGCACGTTCGGCTACGGCGTGGAATACGGCGAAGTGGTGGATGTCCAGCGGATCGGGGCGATCTGCTGCAAGGGGACCACGCTCCGGCCGCGAGCAGGCAATCCGCCGCCGCGCGTCACGGAAACTCCGGGCGGGATGCTCAACGCCATCGGCCTGCAGAACCCAGGCGTCGATGCCGTCATCGACAAGTACGGGCCAATCTGGCAGGGCTGGCAGGTACCGGTCATCGTCAACATCGCCGGCGAGTCGGTCGAGGACTATGTCGAGGTCGCCAAGCGGTTGGACGGCGTTCCCGGCGTTGCCGGCATCGAGCTGAACATCAGCTGCCCCAACGTCGGCAAGAGCGGCCTCCAGTTCGCCATAGACCGCGACGCCGCTCGTGCCGTTACGGCCGCGGTTCGCCGGGCCACGGACCTGCCGCTGCTGGTCAAGCTCTCGCCAAACGTCGCGGATGTCCGGCCCATCGCCAAAGCGATCGAAGAAGCCGGCGCGGATGCGATCTGTGCCATCAACACGCTCTCCGGCCTGGCCGTTTCCAGGGACCGGACTCGGGCGTTCCTCGGCAATACCTACGGCGGCCTCTCCGGCCCCGCGATCAAGCCGGTGGCGCTGCGCATCGTCTACGAGGTGGCCCAGGTCGTGTCCATCCCGATCGTTGCCATCGGCGGGGTGACCAACCTGGACGACGTGCTGGACTTCATGGCCTGCGGCGCGGTCGCGGTGCAGGTCGGCACGGCCATATTTGCGGACCCGGAACTGCCCGTCCGGCTCGGTGACGAGTTGCGCGCGGAATGCGTCCGGCGTGGCTTCGACTCCTACAAGCCGTTCATTGGGACCGCCCTTCCGAAACGCACCGGGGCGGCCTCATCGAAGGGCGCCGAGTACCACCCTTAGAAATCCGCCGACCTTCACTTCGAACTCGCCCGCTCTTCAGCCCCGGAGGCCCGCATGACAACGATCAGATCCGAAGCCAAGCTGGCAGCCGCCAGGGCGATCGGGACCCGGACTGAGGAACTCTTCCGCGAGTCCGGCGCGTTCAAGGAAGGCCATTTCCTGCTCAAGAGCGGTAAGCACTCCGAGCGCTATCTGGAGAAGTTCCTCGTCCTGCAGGACACCGCGGCAACAAGTGAGTTGTGCGGCTTCTGGGCGGCGCAGCATCGCAATGCGGACGGTTCATCGATGGTTGACGTCGTGGCCGGGCCGACGACCGGTGGCGTAGTCCTGGCCTTCGAAACCGCCCGGCAGCTGGGTGTCCGCAGCATCTTCGCCGAAGAGGTCAAGGATCCGGACGGGACCACGCGGCGCGAGTTCCGGCGTGGCTTCAGCATCGCCAAGGGTGAGCGCGTCCTGCTCGTAGACGACATCCTGACCACGGGAGGTTCGTTGCTGGCGATGCTGCCGGCCGTCGAGGGCTTCGGCGGCGAGATCGTTTCGTGCGCCGTCATGGCGGACCGTTCCGGCGGGCTGGCCTCGCTCAGCTCCCCGGTGACCCAGCGCAGCTATCCATTGAGCGCCCTGTGGCGCCTCGAGCTGCCGACATACGAACCGGGTCCGGAGACATGCCCGGCCTGCGCTGCGGGCGTGCCGCTCCATGCGCCGGGCAGCACCGGCGCCGCGACCAAGTAGCGGTTTCCCGGGCCCGGGAACTACGACCCTACCCCTATTGCGCGATATCGATCGTCGCCGCCGTGACCGCCTGGATTGTGTTGGGGCTGACCCATTCCCATACGAGTTGTTGCTGCGGACCGAGCGGGTCATTCAGCGTCGGCGTGTAGACCATGTCCAAAGAGACAGTCTGGCCCGGCTTGATTGCGTCGCCGATTGCGGCACAGTTGAGGAGTCTCAACGGCGCCGCGTTGGGGTCCGTGCCCAAGATGTATATCCGATAAACCGGACACGGGCTCATTGATACGGCAAGCGGCGATGTGTTGGCCAGATTCAGGGTGAAGTGGTTCTCCGCGCCCAGATACCAGGCGTTCGTGATGGAGTCGATGACCGCCCATATCGACGTTACCTGGAGGCTCGGTGTGGCCACTGCGGGAGTGATGGAGCTGCCTGCCGCCTGGGCCGATGGGCCCGCCGATCGGACCGCGGAGGCTGACGGCGACGCCGATACCGAATGGGAGGGTGCGGCCGACTGCGCGGCCGCGAGGCTGGCCGTCGGGGAGGGCGCGACGGTCGTGTCGATCCAGGCGATGGGTGTGACGAGGGTCGGGTCCGCACTGGGGCCCGCGGCCGAGAAGTAGGTCACAAAGCGGCTGGTCATAGCCACTGTCATGATCAGGGCCACGAAGATCACGATCATTACAGGCAGCCCGTAGCGCTGCCTGTTGCTATGCGGCGCCACAATGGGCTCAACCCACAGTGGCCCCTGCTGAACTTCGTCGCGATCGTTCTGGTTCGGATCGTAGTCGCGTTCTCGCCCTCGTTTCACGCGTCTCCTCGGTGCTCGATTGGGCCGTCGGCCGAATCGCCGGTGGTCCTGAGGGTCAACTTGAGTTCCAGCTCGTCGCGAAGTGGAATGTAATCCTGGCTCATCGGCATCCCAGGCTTGAGCTTCTCACTTGTGTCTGTCGTCGCGCATCGGAACCGTAGCGCGTCGAGGTTGTCATCAGTAGCCACGTGGTAGAGGCACCGACTGTTCAGTTTGCGAACTCCGTCAGTCCAGGATGACGTTCTGGTGCCAGTGCGGAGCCATCGTCGGCAGTCCCAGGGCTTCGATCTTGGGCTGGAGGATGGCTTGAGCGTCTGGATCGCCGTGAACCACGAAGACACGCCGCGGCACGCCGGGGTCGCCCGCCTTGCGGCCGGCACTGAAGTTGCTCAGCCAGGAGAGCAGGCCGGTCTCGTCCGCGTGCGCGGAGAAGCCGGTGATCGAGCGGACGGCACAGTGGACCGTGAATTCCATGCCGTCGATTCGAGCCGTCTTGATTCCGGCCTGGAGGTGAGCACCGAGAGTCGCTTCGCCCTGATAGCCCACGAAGAGGATCATCGCCTTAGTGTCGCCGATGAGGTTTCGGAGGTGGTTCAGGACTCGGCCGCCGGTGAGCATGCCGTTTGAGGCGACGACGATGTACGGCCGCTTCGCCTTGGCGATCGCCTCCGACTGGCCGGCGATGACCGTTTCCTTGGCGTCCGGGTATTCAATCGGGCCTCGGCCGCTGTTGACTTGCGCCAGCGCATCGGCGTCGTAGTAGTCCGTGTGCTCGCGGTAGATCGTTGAGGCCTTGGACGCCATCGGCGAGTCAAGGAAGAGTTTCATCTTGGGGATGCGGCCGGTGTCCAGAAGGTGCTTGAGGGCCCAGGCTACTTCCTGTGTGCGCCCGATCGCGAACGACGGAATCAGCAGGACGCCTTTCTGAGCCTCGATTTCCTTGACCGCTTCTTCCAGGGCCTTGAGCGACTCTTCTTCAGGCTCGTGGTTGCGGCCGCCGTACGTGGACTCGATGAAGACGTAGTCCGCGTTGCTGAGGATTGTTGGGTCTCGCAGGATCGGCGCACCCACGCGGCCGAGGTCGCCAGAGAAGACGAGCGTCCGGGGCGGCGTGTCGCTCTGGGCCGCCACGTGCATCTCCACGATCGAGGAGCCCAGGATGTGCCCGGCGTCGTGGAAGGTGACGGTGATGCCGGGTGCCACTTCCACGGCCCGTTCGTAGTCCGTGCCGCGGAAATGTCTCAGAGCGGTCTGGGCCTGGGCCTGGTCGTAGACCGGGTCCTCCATGATGAGCATGGGGCGGGGCGGTTGGCCGGCCATCGCGGGGCCGTGATTCTCGTGGCCGTAAGGCGGGTAGCCCATGCGGGTTCCCATGCCTTGCTCGTCGCGGAGAGCCAGTTCGTCTACACCCGAGGCGATGACGTGGCCGTCCGGGGTGATGTCACCGACATGCGGGCCGATCTCCTTGCCTGTGATGGCATCTATCGGCCGGGCCTCTTCCTGCTGCTCCGCGAGGCGCTCCTGGGCCTCGATCTCCGCTTCTGAACGGCGCTCCTCGCTGAGCGCCTTATCCGGGTTCTTGGCGGCCCAGTGCTTGTGGCGCTTGGCGTACTCCTCCTGGAGCTTGCCCGAGTCCAGCAGAACCAACGCCGCCAGTTCGATCGTGCCGCGCGTGGCGTAGATAGGGCCGTTGAAGCCCTCGGCAACGATGTGCGGAATGAGGCCGCAATGGTCCAGGTGCGCGTGCGTCAGGACGATCGCATCCAGCGTCGCCGGATCGTAGGACAGGGGGACTCGGTTGCGAACAACCTCGTGCGGTCCGCCCTGGAACATGCCGCAGTCGATGAGTACCTTGGCCTTCTCTGTGACGAGGAGGAATTGGGAACCGGTGACGGTATTGGCAGCGCCCAGGAAGTGGATTTCCATGTGCGAATACTGCCATCCTGCCGGGGCCGCTGCGCGCCCGGCATGTGCGCCTCGGCCTGAATCCGGGCGGCTGTTCGGGCGGAAGTGCCCGGAAATGATGCGTGAATACTGCCATTCCACAACTTCGTCTGCGCGGTCGGAGCGATGCCAAATCGTCATCGGCCGTAGGATGTATCTGCAGTATTTGAGTGGGCGCGCATCCTGGCCGCGCACCAGCGAGGACATGCCATGAGTTTCAACGAAGAGAACGAGGAGTTGATCCCGCGTCCGCCGACCGGTGGACAGAGGCGTCCGGTCAAATCCAGTGGCGGGCGCTCCCGGCGCGGTCGGCTGTCGGATTCGCCGATGGTTCGCGGCCCAGGTGGCGGGCAAGCCACTCCGCGGCCGTCGATCATTGTTCCGATGGAGGAGCCTCCTCTCCCCCGCGGACCGAGCTACCCGGCGTGGGAGAAGCCGCCAACTTACCGTGACTACCCGACGCTCCGGGGTCAAAAGGAGCACCGTCCCTGGTGGCCCTTGATCGCCGCCGTGCTTGCGGTATTGATGGTCCTGATCATCCTGATCATCATCCCTACGCTCTTCGGGCACAGCACCAGCGTCTCGCAGGCGTCTGCCTCCGCCTCGGCCTCCGCGGCCGCCCAGACAACACCCAGTGGTTCCGCCAACCCGGGCCCGAGCGGGTCGGCGAGCGTCAAGCCATCCGTCAAGCCTTCGGTCACCCCGCAGGGCACCCCGGGGCCGGAAGTCAGCTACGGAACCTATACGGTTCAGCTCAACGACACCGTGACCAAGATTTGCAACAAGTACGGTCTGAAGACTTGGGAGTTGTTGCTCGCGAATCCGCAGATCACCAACGCAAACAGCCTCAAGAAAGGCATGGTCTTGCGGATCCCGCCGGCCGGTGCCCTGACGCCGTCACCGCCCGTGACGCCTACGCCGGTACCGACCCCGATCTCCGGCGGCTGACCCCGGTCGTCCGCTTGGGCGGCGGCCGTGCTACGCGAGGTCGATGTAGACCGGGGCGTGGTCTGAAGGCAGTGTGCCCTTTCGGGCGTCGCGGTCTATCTCGGCCGCGGTGCAGCGATCCGCCACGGACTTGGTGACGTACATGTGGTCTATCCGCATGCCGAAGCCTTTATGGAAGTTGCCGGCTCGGTAGTCCCACCAGCTGAACTTGCCGGGTTCCGGGTGGTGGAGCCGGTAGGCGTCGATCAGACCCCAGTCGCGCAGAGTCTTGAGCGCGGCTCGCTCCGGCTCGGAGACATGCGTGGCGCCGCCGAAGAAGGCCATGTCGTAGACGTCTGCGTCCTCGGGCGCGACGTTGAAGTCGCCGCCGATGACGATGGGCTGGCTGGGGTCGCATTCTTCGCGCAGCCAGCGGGCGAGTCGCTCGAACCACGCCAGCTTGGCCGTATAGAACGGCGTGCCCAGTTCGCGGCCGTTGGGCGCGTATATGCTCACGACTCGAATGCCGTTGCAGACCGCGGACACCATTCGAGCCTCGTCCGCGGACGCTTCTGACGCCTCGGCTTCTAGCGCCTCTGCGATTGCGTCCGCTCCCGGCGAGCGTCGAACCGGACCGTCGCCGAAATTGGTGACCACGTCCGAGATGCCCAGGCGGCTCGCAATCGCGACGCCGTTCCAGCGCCCTTCGCCGTGATGGACCAGGTGGTATCCGGCCATTGCGAACGGCATCTCGGGAGCGAATTCGTCCGCGAGCTTGGTCTCCTGCATCATCAGGACGTCTGGCTGCTTCTCCGTCAGCCACGCTTCGACTCGCTCCATGCGGGCCTTTAGCGAGTTGACGTTCCAGGTCGCGATGCGCATCCGGTCTCCGTTCGGTGAGTGGCGCCGTCCGGCTGGGGCCGGTCGTCGGGGCGGCTAGTAGCGGCTAGTGGCGGCGGCTAGTAGCGGCGGCCCTTCTGGCGGGCGAAGTCGAATTTGGCGGTGTCGGCGATGCCCATGACGGCCATGGTGCCGGCCTGGACTGGGTCCGTGACTACAAGGTCCGCAACGTCTACCACGGTGCCGACCATGTTGAGAGAGATGACCGGGATGCCGACGGCCTGCAGCTCCTGCACGGCCCTGGTGATGTCGCCGCCCATGATCGAGCCGGCTAGGAGGAGGGCGCGGGCTCGATCCAAGTCAGCCACTGCGCGGACGGCGGCAGCCAGGTTCTCCTCGCCGACGAGTGGAATCGTGTCTACGCTGATCTTCTCGCCGCGGAGGTTGTGGCGATCCGCTTCGCTGACGGCACCGAGGACGGCCTGGGCGATCTGGGCGCCGCCGCCGATGACGATGAGCCGCTTGCCGAAGATCTTGTCCAGGGACTGGGTCAGGCGGCAGCCGCGGAGCGATGGCACGTGGTCGATGATGCCGGTCAGGTGCTGTTCGGCCAGGCCTTCGACTTCCATCTCGACTTCAACCAGGGCGTCGCCCGCGTCGTCCTGCCAGCGCCGGACTGTGCTCAGAGTGCGGACTGTTCCGCCCAGACTGGCAATCTGTGCGACGACTTCAGGGATGGTGCCGGGCGCGTCGACATAGTCCAGCCTGACGGCGACGGTTGCGGCTGTGTGGGCGGAGCGGGACATCTCAGCCGACGCCCATGCCGAGGCCCGCGAGGCCCTGGGCAACGAGAGGGTTGTCGCCCAACTCGAAGCCTTCGCCTGGATCGTGTTCCTCGAATGCGAGGCCCAGACCGGCAAACGCCGTGCGCGTGCCCTCCGCGTCGCTGGTGGCGAGCATTAGGGCGCCTTCGGTGTCTTCCGCGATACCGACGATGGCGGTGATGTTGATGCCTCGGTCGCCGAGAGCGGCCGCCATCTTTGCCAGGGACCCGGGCTTGTCGCTCAATTCAACTGTGAACCAGACCATGCCGCACCTCCTGTGTGGATGGTACCCGGCGCCGGGCGGATCGGGGAGGGAGAACGGCCGCCGACGGGGTGGCGGGGCGGAGCAGTGGGGCGGCAGGGGAGTGGCGGAGCAGTGGGGCGGACGGGGAGTGGCGGAGCAGTGGGGCGGCAGGGGAGTGGTGGGGTGGCGGCCGCACAGCCTCGATCGTGTGCCGGCTGTATGCCGGGCGAATGAACGAGACAACGAAGATGCCCGGCCGACCCCGAACGGGCGGCTTCGGCCCCTCCCGGTGGCTATTGATGCGCCGGGCGAATGAACGGGACAACGAAGATGCCCGGCGACCCCCGAATCAGTGGTTCCGGCCCCTCCCGCTGGCTGTTTCACACGCCGGGCGAATGAACTGGGACATGGACGGCCAGCTGGCGGACGAAGAAGCGGTCATCGACCAGCCCGGCCGGCGTCCTCGGCTGAGCCGGCCCCGGCCGATGGTCGGTTCATTCACGGGTGACTGAACCAGGCAAAGGGGATGCTCCGCGCCCGCTCCGCGCCCACTCCGCGCCCACTCCGCGCCCGCACCGCGCCCACTCCGCGCCCGCTCCGCGCCCGCACCTACCTCCGCCCCGCGGCCTCGCGCTGGATGCGGTCGATGAGATCCACAAGGATCTGGAGGCGCGGCCGGTTGGTCGGAGCCGTGAGGCGCAGTGACCTGTCCAAGGCGGCGAGCGACTCTTTGTAGAGGCCCACTTTGGCGAGCGCCTCGCCCTTGCCTTGCCATGCCAGGCTGTCCCTGGGGATGATCCCTGTTGCCCGCTCCAGACATGTGAGGGCCTGTTCCACCTGGCCCAGCGCGAGCAGCTGCAGCCCGCGATGCATCCAGGCCTCTCCGTTGCTCGGGTTGATGGTCAGGGCGCGTTCAAAGCAGGGGATCGCCTCCCTAGGCTTCTTCATCGCCGCAAGGCTGAGGCCGCGTTGGAGCCATGCGTCGCCGTTGAGCGGATCGATCGCGATGGCTCGGTCGAAGCTGGGAATCGCCTCCCTGTGCCGTTCGAGGTGGCCCAGGCAGGTGCCGCGGTTCTTCCAGGCGCTGCTGCTATTCGGGTCGATGGAGATGGATCGATCGAAGGATGCCAGGGCCTCCTGGTCGCGGTCGGCCGAGGCGAGGATGGTTGCCCGAGTGTTCCAGGCTCGTCCGTACTCGGGATCCAAAGCCAGGGCCTGCTCGGCCGAAACCAGCGCTTCGTCCGTCCGGCCGAGCGCCAGCAGGCTGCGGCCCAGGTTGTTCCAGGCGAATACATCGCGCGGGTCCAACTCCACCACGCGCCGGTAGCAGGAGACGGACTGCTCGTGCCGGCCTACCGAACCGAGTGCCACCCCCTTGTCCAGCCACGCCGTGGCACAGGCCGGGTCCAGGTCCAGGGCATTGTCGAAGCACTCAATGGCTTCGTCGTTGTGGCCAAGAGCTCGCAGGCTGAGGCCTTTGTTGACCCAGTTGGCCACGTCGAGTCGGCCCAGCTGGGGCGGCGGCAATGCCTCGCCGGTCTGCCGGTATAGAAGAGCCTCCAGATCGCCCCGCAATTCGGCGAAGGATGCATATCGGCCGACGGGGTCCTTCTCGAGGAGCCCGTGAAGGATCGGCTCCAGAGGCGAGTCAATTCGGGGAATCGGTGCGCGTTCGTGCAGGTAGCGGATGTCGTGCACGAACCTGACCCACGACGTGTCCGAGCCGCGCGGCCGCGCGACCTGAAACGGCAGGGCGCCGCCGCTCGCCATCCGGAATAGCACGACGCCGAAGGCGTAGAGGTCCGTGCGCTCGCTGCAGACCGTCCGGGGCAGGAACTGCTCGGGCGCCATGTAGTTGGGCGTGCCGGTGATTGTTCCGGTCACGGCTCCCGCGGCGAGGCCGATTCGGGCTGCCCGGCTCTCGTCCCACGGCTCGGCCGCGCCCGTGTCGTCGACGGCGCTGGCAAGCCCGAAGTCGGTGATCTTGGCTATGCCGTCCGGGCCGATGAGGATGTTGGTGGGCTTGATGTCGCGGTGGGCTCGGATGCCCATCGAGTAGCCGTGCTCCATCGCATGGCAGCACTGGATGGACCAGCGCAGGCTCTGGTTCACGTCCGGCGGCCTGCGCTCCAGATGGCCGGCCAGCGAGTTGATGCCTTCCTCGTCCGGGGCCACGAACTCCAGCGCTATATAGAGGCGGCCGTCCAGTTCGTCCACTGAATTGGCCCGGACGATGTTCGGGTGGCGATCCAGCGCGATCCAGGTTGCTGCTTCCTGGCGAAAGCGATCGCGGGTCTGGACGTCGTGAAGGAACTCGTCCCGGAACGTCTTGAGGGCATAGACGCCGCCCGATTGCAACGACTGGACCAGGTACACGTGCCCGAAGCCGCCGCTCCCCAGGAGTCCATGGACCTTGTATCGGCCGGCGATGACGTGGCCGTCCTGGAAGATTCCGACGGCCGGCTCGGGTTGGCCCAAGCCTTCCGGCGGCGCTTTGGGCTTGCCCAGGTTGCCGAACGCTCTCATCCGGCCAGTCTATCCCGGCACGGCCCGTCTTCGCGCCCGGCCGACGGATGCCCGATACTTCGGCGGAGGAAAAACTCTGGAGGCTTGATGTCGCAAACGAACGCTGTGTTGGCCGGTGTGCCGCCGAGGCCTGATCCGCTTGGTGCGGCGCTTACGGCGGAGCGGAAGGAACTGAGGCGCACTGTGCGCCGGATCCGGTTCGCGGCCCTGGCGGGGTATGTGGGGATCGCGGCGCTGGCGTTCCTTACCGGGCTCTGGCGGGTGATGCCGGGCAACGTGGCCTTTGTCGTGGCGTGGGCTGGGATTCTGGCCACCATGCTGCCGCTCAACATTGGGGCGGAATATCTCTTTGTGGTGCGGCCGTTCCGGCCGGTTGCCGAGCTGAGCACCTGGTCGCTGGATAACGCTCGGCTCATGTGGGAGGCAGTCGACGGCCTTGCGTCCGTGCCCGGAGACCCGGAGTCCACGCTGGATCGATTGGGCAAGAAGAGGGGCGGCCTGGCGGCCTCGCTCCGAGTGGCCGCGCTGTGGCAGCTGGGCGACCTCACTGCCGCGCACAAGGAACTTGCAGCTTGGACGCCGAAGGATGCGCTGGATCGCACCCGACATGCCCGCTGGACGGAGATGCTGGCCTTCGATGAGGCCCACGTGGACGGCCTCGATAGCGTTCGCGTTGTGGCCGAGGAGATTCTCGACGAAGATGCGCGCTCCCGCCAGCTGACCAGCATCGCGATCGAAGGCGCCCGACGCGCGGTCGATCGCGGCGAGCCGGTTCTCGCCAGCATGACGGCCACGCGCCGATCACTGGGCAAGCTCCAGACGACGACGCTTGGGTTTGTGGCAAAGAACATGACTCCGGATAACGTCTTCCGCGTGTTCTTCGCGGTCTCATGTCTGCCCGTGATCGGCCTCTTGAGCCTGGCTCGGCCGTAGCCTCGATCTGATGCCAGCTCCGCCGCCGCCCACCGTTCAGATGTTTGGGATCGTCGACTCGCGCCCAACTCAGGCCGCGACGCGCTTCTTCAAGGAACGGCGGGTGAACGTGACGTTCGTGGACCTTCGCCGCAAGCCGATCGCGCTTGGTGAGCTGCGCCGCTTCGTGGAGCGGCTCGGCGCGTCGGCCTTGCTCGATACCGAGGGCAAGGCCTACAAGGATCTCGGCCTTGCGTACATGCGCCTCGACGACGATGAGACCGTGGAGCGGCTCCTCGCCAACAACAACCTCATCCGCCTGCCCCTGGTTCGGTTTGGCAACTCATTCACGGCCGGGCCGGCGCAAGCCATCTGGAAGGCGTGGCTCATATCGGGGCTCACGGCGCCGCAGAAGTAGCCGATCACTCCTGAGTCCGGAACGGGACGGCGACGGTCGTGGCATGCTCTCCCGGCACAACCAGACGATCGCAATGTCACGATCAGATACGAACACGCAGAAAGATGGGGCCGGCATGCAGAACAAGGGTCCGCACTCCGGCGGCGAGCCGGCCGGGGCCGGCGCACACCCGAACGGCAATCACGGCCACAACGGCAATGGCAACGGCAACGGCCATGATCGGCGCCGAAGCGGCCGGGTGACATACAAGTCCAAGGCCCAGGAGATGCTGACGGTCCATGCCCGGACTGAAGACGAGCGGCTCCTCTCGCCGCGCCAGCGGCCGGCGTTTCTGGACTCGGACCCGTGGCGTTCCCTGCGAATCCTGGCCGAGTTCGTGGAGGGTTTCGATGCCCTGGCGGCCGTCGGCAAGGCGGTCACGATCTTCGGATCGGCGCGGACGAGCGAGTCGGACCAGTACTACGCCAAGGCCCGGGAGCTAGCCGGGCTCCTCGCCAAAGAAGGCTTCGCGGTCATCACCGGCGGCGGCCCCGGCGTCATGGAAGCCGCCAACCGCGGTTGCCACGAAGCGGGCGGGCTGTCTATCGGCTGCAACATCGAGCTTCCGCACGAGCAATCGGTCAATCCGTACGTGGACCTGGGCGTGGAGTTCCGCTACTTCTTCGCCCGTAAGGTGATGTTCGTGAAGTACGCGGACGGGTTCGCCATCTTCCCCGGCGGCTTCGGGACGCTGGATGAGCTGTTCGAGTCGCTGACGTTGATCCAGACCGGCAAAATCCGCCACTTCCCGGTGGTGCTGGTAGGGATGGAGTATTGGGGCGGCCTGCTGGATTGGCTTCGCAAGGAAACCGTCGGGCGCGGCTTGATCGACGCTGCGGACCTGGACCTGATGCGCTGCACGGACGACATGGCCGAGGCTTGCGCATGGCTCACGGCCAGTTCCTCACAACGCGCCGCCGAGGCCGAGAAGGCTTTCAAGGCGGACGAGCGGTCTGTGGGGGAGCAGTAGATTTCTTCTCGCGCGTTGTCCCGGCCCCGCGCCGGCGCTGGCCCTGCTTCCTCGGATAGGGCGCCGCGCCGCTGGGCGCGTGAATCTTGCCGGATTCACATCAGGTGGACATGGGGCGTGATTCAAGCCGGTCGCAGCCCCGGCCACGACGGTAAGTGCAGTAGAACGTGCCCGTCTCACGCTCGGATATGCCGATTTGAGCCCCGGAACGCGTACGGAATCGTCGGGCGGGTCGCCACAGGCCTGCCTGATGTCGTTCTGATGTGAATTCGGCAAGTTCTGGAGCCCACGGGTGCTGCCCCGCCCGGCACGCGCTACTCCGGGACGATCGGCAGTTGGACCTCCAGCTTGCCGTCGCGGATTCGGGCGGGGTAGTAGCGGAGGCGGTTGACGCGGGTAAGGCGCCGCGCCTCCAGCTTTCTGGATGCGGGTTCTGGCTTGATCTCCGCGCCGCTCGGCGACCACGGTCCGTGATATGCCCCGTCTGCGTCGAGGCCGCCCGTCGTGGGCATCTGGGCCGTTTCGCCGGTGCTCAGGTCGAAGCGGCCTTCGTGCAGCGGACAAGCGACCACGCAGCCGTCCAGACCGCCCACGCTCAGCGGCGCCGCCATGTGCGGGCAGCAGTCGTCTGTGACAACGACGCCGCCGTCGATCCAGGCGACTAGCAGGTCCAGATCCGCCCTGGTCACCCTGCGCATGGAGCCGGGCCTGAGGTCTGCGACGTCGGCGATCTCCACAAACGGCGCCGTCCTGACGCCGACGGCCCAGAGATCGCGCGGAACCTTGGCGATCGGGGTCGTGGCCTCGCCCCTTGCGGCCGCCACAGCGGTCTGTGCCTCCGCCGCAGTCGCGTCGGCCAGATCCTCAGGGGTCATTGAGAACATGACCATGTCGATCGGCGTGTCGTCTCGATCCAATTCCCAATTACGGGCGAGGCCCTCGTATCGGAATCCCGCTTTCTCTGCCACGGTCTGCGAGGCTGTGTTTCCGACAAGGGTCCAGAGCGCCAGGCGCTCAATTCCCAGCTCGGCAAAGCCCCAGCGAGTGAGCAGGCGCAGGGCGCGCGTCGCGTAGCCGCGCCTCCGCGCGTGCGGGGCGATCAGATAACCCACCGAATGGCGTCGCGGATTGGGACCCAGATGCACGCCGATCGATCCGGCGTACTGATCGGTGCTCGCGTCCGTGACGGCAAACTCATAGCCCGAGCCGTCATGCCAGGCCTGAAGCGTCATCAGGATGAAATGGCGAGCATCATCCAGCGTGTACGGCACGGGGATGATCGGAATCCGGCGCTGGATCTCGGTGTCCCGGCACGCGGCTGCGATGGCCGTTGCGTCTTCGGCGCGATATGGGCGCAGGGTGATGACGCCATCGCTCAGCGGTGGGTTGGGCGGGCTCAATTTGTCGGGCATGGAGAAAGTATGCCGCGGAGTCCCCCAGGACGGGTCGCCGTCCGACGGCGAGCCAAGCAAGCGTGGCTTGAGGCCGAGGCGGCGACGAGGACCCGCCTATCTGTGAGCGAGGACCGCAGGAGTCAACGAAGCGCATCGGCCGGTTGACGGCGACCGGGCAAAGAAAAGGCGGGCCGGTGAGGGGGGTCCGGCCCGCCAAGGAAGATGCAAATTCGTTTTTACGCCGCTGGGGTCCACCGGGCCCCTATCCGATGGAACACACATATTCTAGCTTGGTCAGTGACCATTTGCAGTGAGAATGTGCACGTGCGCAACGGAACTTCCAATCGGTCCAAACTGAGGTTGAATCGGGCCGTTAATCAAGTCCCACGCCGGAGGATCTCATGCTCTTTGCGTTGATGATCGAGCCGCAACAAGGCCTGTCCTATGCCGAGCAGCTCGAGTTGGCCCGCTTGGCCGAGCGCCTTGGCTTCGAGGCCTTCTTCCGATCGGACCACTATCGAAGCTTCCCCGGCCCGGCCGACAAGCCGACCACAGACGCCTGGACCGTTCTGGCCGGAATTGCCCGCGAGACGACCACCATCCGACTGGGTGCGCTTGTGTCGCCGGTGACGTTCCGGCACCCCGGCTCCTTTGCCAAGGTCGTGACGACCGCCGACGAGATGAGTGGCGGCCGAGTGGACGTCGGCGTCGGCGCCGGCTGGAATGAGGCCGAACACAGTCAGCTCGGCCTGGTGTTCCCCGAGATCCGCAAGCGGGCCGATCTGATGGAGGACGAACTGGCGATCCTTCACGGCCTCTGGGAAGAGCCGGACGGCTGGTCCTTCGAAGGTCGCCAGGTGCGCATCGAGTCCGCCTCGTTCAATCCCAAGCCGATGCAGCGGCCGCATCCGCCGATCATCGTGGGCGGGGAGGGGAGCCCGCGCTCGTTGCGACTGGCTGCCCGCTACGCCGACGAGTACAACATGTCCAGTTCGGGACCGGACGAGTGCGCCGCCGCGTTTGCCCGGCTGGATGAGGAGTGCCGGAAGATCGGCCGCGATCCCGCGATGGTGCGCCGGTCCGTGATGGCAGGAGTGCTTCTCGGCGCCGACGAGGCCGAGTTCCAGAGGCGGGTGCAAGACCAGCTGGAGATGATCGGCGTGGGTGGTGCCGATGCAGGCACGTGGCTGGAGGCGCGGAGGCCCAGGTGGATCATCGGCACGCCGGAACAGGCCCGAGCGATGGTCACCCGCTTCGCGGCCGCAGGCGTACAGCGGGTGATGCTCCAGGACATGCTACCGCGCGATCACGGCATGATCGAATTGGCCGCGCGGGAGCTTATCGGGCGCGTCTGAGGGGCGGGCGGCGTGGCTCTTGCCCGCAAAACGTGCCCGTTTCGCCCTTGAGGCAGCGGCAGGAGTGTTCTTCGGGCCTTCGAGCGTGCATTGCGGCGCGTTGCCATTCGGTACCACCGAAAATGTGCGATATGGGCCGCAGTTAGGGCACTGGGCGGCGCCTCGCAGCGCTGTGCCGTCAGCCGCGCCGGCCAAGCCTCCCAATCCGGCTCGGCGCCGGCCCGTAGCGGAACCACGCCCGGCCCACGAGTGCATCGAGTGGCACCGGCCCGTAGCCCCGTGAATCCAGAGACGCTGCCTCGTTGTCCCCGAGGAGCCAGGCCTCGTCCGGGGCCAGGCGGAGAATGCCGGCGGCGATCCGGACCCGGTCTCCGGGCCGGGCGGCCACGCGCTTGACGGCGAGGATGCCGGTCTCGGGTTCGCGGAAGACGACGATGCTGCCCCGCCGCGGCCAGCGATCGCAGGTTGGGTCCAGCAGAAGCCAGTCCCCGGAAGCGAGCGCGGAGGCCATGCTCTCCTCCGCGACAGCTACGCGCCAGGTCCCACGCCGGGCTCTGAGCCACGTGGCGGGGAGCTTGGGCAATCCCCGTCGACCTGCCTGGGGCAAGCGACCAGAGGCTTCCTGAGGCTGCAGGCTTGCCTCTGCAGGTTCGGAAAAAGTGAACGCCGGAGGGCTGTCCTCCGGCGTCTCGTTCATCTCAAAGCGTCCGTTCGTCCGTCGCCGGGCTACTTCTTGGTCGACCAGAAGATGTCGGAGAACTCTTTGACCGCGGTCTCGAGCTCGGCAGCGGCAGCGGCGTCGATGTTCTGCTTGTTCTTGCCGGCCAGCTTGAGGATCTTCCAGGTGCGGTCGTGGAGATCCGGGTAGCGCTCGACGTGCTCGGGCTTGAAGTAGTCGCTCCAGATGACCTGGATCTCGTGCTTCACGATCTCTGCGTGCTGCTCCTTGATGGCGATGCAGCGGACGAACTTCTGGCGGTCGGCCAACTCGGTGCTGCCGGCCGGAATCTGGCCGATCAGTTCCACCATTCGGGCGACGGTGCGGGCGGCAAGCTCTGCCTGGTGCGGGTCGTAAATGCCGCACGGCACGTCGCAATGAGCGTAGGCTGTGGTCGAGGGCTTCAGCCAACTGGTCAGTCGAGTCATCGATCTCCTCCCGGCGGGGACGTCAGGCGAGGCGATATTTAGCAGGTAGCTTCGTTTGGGCCTCGGCCGTGCGCAAGTGTTGGTGGGTCGGGGTCCGCCTGTCAATCTCGTCTGTTCTTTGGACCGGGGACCGGGCCCGGGGCGCAGCCGACGCGGCTCTACAGTGGTTCCGCGGCGACGCCGGAGCGGTTTCGGCTCCACGATGCCTGCACTCTAAACACACAGTTCCGCCACGAAGCTTTCAGCCTCACTCCAGCGATCTCCGCGAATATTGGACTCGTCGGGTCGCTCTGTAGCACGGGTGACACAAGTCAGGGAGCGACTTCCGGCACGCTTCGACAGCGCATCAGGATGGGGAGTCCTTCAATTCAATGAATGCAACGTCCAACACTCGAAACTCGGTTCAAGCGGCGGCTCCGGCCCGCAAGGCTCGCCGCGTCCCGATGCCGCGTGTCTGGCCGGTCACCGCCAACGACGTCTACGCCATCCTCGGCGGGAACGTCCTGCTGATCCTTGCGATGTGGGTCCGCCACGGCAACCTGAGCGAACTCGCCACCACGGCCGGCATCTTCACCGCCGTGGGCGAGATTACCGCCTTGATGGGGACCTATCTGGTTCTCATCCAGTTGATCCTGATGTCTCGCAGCCCCTGGCTGGATCAGGTCTTCGGGCAGGACCGAATCACGGATGCTCACCGCTGGGTCGGCTTCAGTGCCATCTGGCTGCTGATCGGGCATGCCGTCTTCACCACCGTTGGATATGCGATGGGCGTCGGCGTCTCGCCGGTGGATCAGTTCTTCACCCTGATCTTCACTTATCCCTACGTGTTGTGGTCCGCGGTGTCGCTGGTCATCTTCATGGTCGTCGGCTTCGCATCCGTGAGAGCGGTCCGGCGCAAGGCCTCGTACGAGACCTGGTACGCGATCCACCTCTACACATACCTCGCCATCGCCCTCGGCTTCCTGCATCAGCTCTTCGTGGGAGTGGATTTCACCACGGACATGGTGGCCCGCGTCTATTGGATCGGGCTATACGTGGTGGCCTTCGGATGCCTGGTCGTCTTCCGCTTCTGGCAGCCGATCTCAGTCTCCCGGCGGCACCGCCTCCACGTCGCCAATGTCGTGGACGAGGCTCCCGGCGTATCCTCGATCTACCTCTCCGGCCGCGAGCTCGACCAGCTTCCCGTCCGAGCCGGCCAGTGGTTCCGCCTTCGCTTCCTGACGCGCGATGGTTGGTACAAGGCCCATCCATTCTCCATCTCGGCCGCGCCGAACGGCAAGTACCTCCGTTTCACAATCAAGGATCTGGGCGACTACACGGACAAGCTCCAGCGGGTCAAGGTCGGAACTGCGGTGTTCATCGAAGGCCCGTACGGCGCTCTCACCGGCGCGGCCCGCACCAAGGCTCGAGTCCTGCTCGTTGCGGGCGGCATCGGGATAACCCCGCTGCGGGCGCTTCTGGAAGAATTGCCTGCTTCTCGCGGCAACCTGACTCTGGTCTACCGTGCCAGCGACCCGAGCGAACTGGTCTTCAAGCGTGAGATCGACGAGCTGGCGAGCATTCGCGGGGCGACCGTCCACTACCTGGTGGGCCGGCGCGGCTCTCGTGAGATGCCCACCGATCCGCTCGATCCCAGGGCGCTCCGACGCCTGGTTCCCGACATTCACGACCGTGACGTCTACGTCTGCGGCCCGACCGGAATGATGACTCGAGTCCTGAACAGTCTGCGCTGGCTTCGCGTCGCCGATGACCAGGTCCACTACGAACGCTTCGCCTTCTAGGCGGGGGAGAAACGATCATGCCTAAACGAGCCATTGTGGCAACGCTCCTCACCACCGTGGCGCTGGCGCTGTTGCTCAGCTTCAAGACTCCGTACGTGGCGCCGAGTCCGGTGTCCAACGTCGGCGGCAACGGCGGCAACGCAGCCGGCGGCACGACGGCTATTCGCAGCACCTATTCCGGTCAGCTAACCGGTAATGCGGTGAATACTCCGTACGGCACGGTCCAGGTCCAGATCACCGTCCAGAACGGCCTGATCACCGACGCGGCGGCACTGCAACTCCCGAGCGGCGGCGGCCACACCGGCCAGATCAGCTCGTATGCCGGACCGCAGCTCCGCAGTGAGGTCCTGGCGGCCCAGAGCGCTAAGATCGATACCATCTCTGGCGCGACCTACACCAGCCAGGGCTACATCCAGTCGATGCAGTCGGCCCTGGATCAGATCCCGGCGTAGACGGGTCGGGTGCCTCCAGGCTCTGACTACCCGGATCAGCGGCGACCCACCAGACGCTACCGACAGGCTCTTGGCACAAGACTGGCGGCCCCGGGTACAATTCGAGCGTGATTGAGGATCCCGCTGAACTGTCAGACGGTGGCCCGAGCGCGTGCCCGTTCGTAGCCTTCGAGGATGACCGGGACCATCGCTCGAGCAAGGCCGATCACCGGCACCGTTGCTTCGCCGCGCCTGAGCCGGAACCGCGCGCCTTCCCGCATCAAGAAACCTACTGCCTGACGGCAGGCTTCTCCGGCTGCCCGATATTCCTGGATTGGGCGCGACAGGAGGCCGCTGCAGTCAAGGCTCCTTCTGCTCCGGCGAGGCGCCTGGGGATTCAGGATGAAGTCGCCGCAGCCGTAGCAGCCGATGAGCCGCTGGCGCCGGCCTTCCTGGCCGCCCGCTCAGCCACAACGCCGGCAGTCGAAGTTCCACCGCGCCGCACAGATGCCGCCGCCACTCTCTGGAGCTATGACAACGAGGGCAAGCGCTCCAAGGCTCCTGCCGCCCCTACTCCACCCTCCTCGCTCGGGGCGCCTGCGGTGGCCATGGCTCGCCGCGGCCCAACTCATCCCGGCTGGGAGAACCCGCCGCGACTCGAGAGGTTCCCGAGGCTACGCAGCCGCGAGGAGCATCGCGCCAATCAGCCCCTCCTGCTGGCGGCCATCGGCCTGGCCATTCTCATGGTCGCTTTGATTCTGTTTCCGATCGTCGGCTCCGGGAAAGGTGGCTCGGCCGCCGCGAGCGCACCGTCGCTGCCCGTTCCGACCAACGCGGTCACGAGCGCAACTCCCACTATGGGCTCATCCGGGGCGACGTTCTATCAGTACCAGGTCGGGCAGGGTGACCAGATGTGGGCTATCGCGGTCACGTATCACGTCACGCTGGCTAACCTGCTGGCGGCTAACCCGCAGGTCAAGGACCCGGCCATAATCCAGGCCGGGCAGGTTCTCAATATTCCACCGATAGGCTGGAAGGCCTCGCCTTCGGCCGGGGCGAGCTAGCAAAGAGGCTCGCTGAAGGGTTTCAGGTCGCGCGCAGAGGGAGTGCGGGGCGGGGCGCCCAGGGGCGCTCAGGAACCTAGCGCGGCGTGAGGTTTATGGCCGTTATCTTGCCGGCCTCGACTCGGAAGCTTGAATCGAGTTGTTGTGTCGGCGCCCCGGGCCTGACCACCAGAAGATTTGCCTGGTAGGTGTTGCCCATGTCGCGGACATCGCCCGGGATCATCCGAAAGCCGGGCTCGGCGCGTAGGAACCAGCCACCGACCTCGCGCAGCCCTCGGAGGGTGCGTGCGTTACCGGCGACGTGGACCCGGAGCTCCGCCTTCTCATCCATGAGAGAGACGGCGCCCTCGCGATCACCCGCGTTTAAGAACTCGAAGAACTGTTCCATCGTGTCGACTGCACCCATGCCGCGAGTTTAGCCCACCGGGGCCGATGCTCGCTGGCGTTGTCGTTGACGGCTGTCGCCTAGCTCTTCTTCCCGGCGGCCTGCCTGGCGCGAATGCGGCGCACCAGTTCTGCCGCCAGCTCGTACCGGCCGAAGCTGGGCATGATGTACGTGCCGGTCACCTGGCTCTCGACCTCCGCGAGCAGGTTCATCGACATCTCGAGGCCAGCCTCGCCGCCGCGCTCGCCCGCTTCCCGCATGGTGGCGCGCTGCGCTTCCGGGATCGTGATGCCGGGCACCTCGTTGTGGAGGAATTCTGCATGCCGGGAGCTGTGCAGAGGCAGGATGCCCAGAAGAACGGGCACCGGAAAGCCGTCGCCTCCGAACACCTGGCGGGAGCGAGCCAGCATCGCCTCGACCTGCCCTTGCGAAAAGACCGGCTGGGTCATGATCAGGTTTGCTCCGGCGGCGAGCTTCTGCTCCAGCCGGCTCCATTCCTTGTCCGGGTTGGCCGACGTCGAGTCCAGTGCGCAGGCGATCGTGAACTGGGCTGCCTGCCCGATCGGGAAGCCGGCCGCGTCCTCGCCCTTGTTGAGCCGGCGAATGATCTCGATCAGCCCGATGGCGTCCACGTCCCAGATAGCCGAAGTTGCCGGCCGGTCCGCCACGCGGGGCGGATCGCCGGTCAGAGCCAGGATGCTGCGCAGGCCGAGGGCGTGGGCGCCGAGGAGCTCGGCCTCCAGCGCCATCAGGTTCCGGTCCCGGGTTGTCAGGTGGACCAGGCATTCCAGATCCAGCTGATGCTGAATACCGAACGCGACGGCCATTGCTCCCATGCGGACTCGGCCTGTGGCTGAGTCGCTGATGTTGACCAGATCGACGCCGGCGGCCTTGAGGAGTCGCGCGGCCTCGATGGTGCGCTCGATCCGGATCGACCGGGGCGGATCGATCTCCACCGAGATCACGAACGAGCCGTCGGCGAGCTTGCCCGCAAGGCCCGATGGGGGAGTGGCCGTGTCTCCGTCCGGGGCTTCCGGCCGGGGCGTGCGCGGCGCCGCCGCGGCCGCGGGGTCTGATTCGGCCGCGGGGTCTGATTCGGCCGCGACTCCGGAGGTGTCGGCCCCGTCGCCGGCGCCCTCGCTCTCGCCCGACACCGGCGCCACTATCGTTCTGGCTGCCGGGTCTTCCAGGTTGAGTGCGTCTATCGCCGTTCGCATAGCGCGCGTGTGTTCCGGCGTCGTTCCGCAGCAGCCGCCCACGATTCGCGCGCCGGCCGCTACCGTTTGGGGAATCATCTCGGCGAAGTACTCCGGCCCGGCCGAGTAGACAAAGTTGCCATCCACGCGCTGCGGCAACCCGGCGTTCGGGACGATGCAGCGCGCAACCGTGGCGGTCGGCGGCCCGGTTAGGACCAGCGCCTCGAGGCAGACGAGGGGCCCGGCGCCGCAGTTGATACCGATCGCGTCTACGCGGGCCACGGTCAGCGCCGCGGCTGCAACCTCGGGCGTGGTGCCGTCGCTGGCGGCCATGTCCTCGCCGAAGGTCATCTGGGCGATGATCGGCAGGTCGCAGGCGCGCTGTGCCTCTTCCACCGCCAGCAGCAGCATCTCCAGCTGGCCGAATGTCTCGAAGGTGAACATGTCTACGCCGCCCTCAAGCAAGCCTTCGATCTGCTCACGAAAGGCCGCGCGGGCGATCCCCGGGTGCGGCTTGGGCACACGTCCACTCGGTCCGAGCGGCCCGATGGAACCGGCGATGAGGACTTCCTTGCCGGATGTCTCACGCGCTTCGCGGGCCAGCTGGGCGCCGCGACGGTTCAGTCGGCCGGCCAGCTTCTCGACTCCGTATTCCGCGAGCCGGAAGCGATTGGCACCGAACGTGTTGGTCTCGATCGCGTCCGCGCCCGCCTCGATGTACTCGAGGTGAATCGTCGAGACGATCTCCGGCCTTATCAGGACCAACTCGTCGAGGCAGGCTCGCTGGGGAATCCCGCGCGAGAAGAGCAGGGTTCCCATGGCGCCGTCGAGAAGGAGGGGCCCGCGCCGAAGCCGCATTCGGAAGCGTTCCCGCTCCGTCAGGAACCCGGGCGCGGACCCCGAGTGCTTCGTTGGGCTGCCCGCGGAGAAAAGACTCGCCAGCGACGAGGCGTCTGTGGCAGGCATGAAAACGAGTCTGGCCCGACTAGAAGCCGACCAGCTTCCTCGGCACCAGTACCAGGTTGAGGACGGTCGATACGACGCTGATCACGATCGAGGCGACGACTGCGCAGCCGATGGCCGCATAGCCGAAATGGCCCTGCGGGTAACCGCCTACTGAGAAGGCAAAGCCGTTGCCGTTGACAAAGGTGTTGACGATGTAGGCCGTTCCAAGCAGCAGAGCAGCGTTAATGACGAACGCCACCATGCCCATCGTCAGGAAGCCGATCGGCATCGCCAGTGCCTTGACGACCGGCTTGATGTAGCTGTTCACCAGGGCGAACACGAGGGCAATGACCAGGATCTTCAGCCAGTCCTCGGGCTTGTCCGTCTGGAACAGGAAACGGAAGTCCGGTACGACCATGGCTGCGGTCAGCAGCGCGGCGGCGTTGACGGCGACCTTGATAACGAACTCGAGCATCGGCGTTTCCTCCGAGATCTGCGCGCCATCATCGCGGCGCCGCGTGGTTGGATGCTAGCGCGGGTGTCGAGTGGCTGTTGGGCTTTGGCGCGGGCTCCTTGTGACTAGGGCTGGAACAACTCCGCCGAAACCAGATCGCTCGATCCGGTGTTGCCGCCGACGACGAGCACGCGGCCATCCGACAGGGCTGTTGCCGTGTGTGCCTCACGGCCGACGCTCAGTGATCCGGTGGTGGCGAAGGTGCCGGTCTTGGGGTCGTAGATCTGAGAGACAGCGATGGCGCCCGCGTCGCCGCCGAAGCCGCCGATCACCAGGACCCGCCCGTCGGCCAGGTTTGCCGCGGCCTGGTAGGCGTGAGTGTCCGTGACCGCGCCGACGGCTGTGAACTTGCCGGTGGCCGGATCGTACAGATCACCCAGCGCAGCCTGGCCTGTCGGTGTGAAGCCGCCTGTCAGCAGGACCTTGCCGCCGGGCGGCAGGTTTGCCGTGTGGCGATAGCGGGCTGTGGTCATCGATCCCGTTGGGCTGAAGGTTCCGGTCTTGGGGTCGTAGAGCTCCGCCGTGTTCGTGAAGCCGGATGCGCCACCGCCACCGGCAATCAGGACCCGCCCGTCGCTCAGCAGCGTGGCCGTGTGCTGCCAGCGGGGCGCGGCCATCGAGCCTGTAGCCGTGAACTTGCCCGTGGACGGGTCGAAGATTTCGGCCGACGCATTGGACCCGCCGGTGATGAGGACACGGCCGTCGCTCAGCAGCGTGGCGGTGTGCTGCCAGCGAACCGTAGTCATGTCTCCGGCGCTGCTGAACGTTCCCGTGCCCGGGTCGTACAACTCCGCAGACGCGACCGGCCCGTTGTCGCTGAGACCGCCGGTCACCAGGATCCGGCCATCGGCGAGGAGCGTCTCGGTCTGCCAGTAGCGGTCGATCGACATGCCGCCGGTCTCTTTGAACGAGCCGGTGCCGGGGTCGTAGATTTCTGCCGTCCGATACAGATATCCGCCGACCACGAGCACGTGCCCGTCCGCCATCAGGGCAGCTGTATGAAAGCGCCGGCCGGTGGACATGGACCCGGTGGCGTGAAAGGAACCGCCGGTCGTCGCCGTTCCGGCGCAGCCGGAGAGGGCCAGGGTGGTCAGGAGCGTGGCCAGGGCCAAGCCTGCGGTGCGACGGATCGTCATTGTATGGCTCCCTCTGCCGGCGAACCGCAACTCAGCGCACAAGCCTCCAACGCGAGCCGGGGAGATTGCCCGGCCGGAAGGCCAGTTTAGCATCGGGCGGCGAGGCCATGCCCGACCCATCTTGGTCGGGCCGCTACACTCGACGCACATACACCGAGGAGAACGATGTCGCAGTTTGCCGCTCGCGTCGACGCGTTTCTTGACGAGTTCTTCCGTCTCTATCCCGTAGCTGCCACCGCCATGGGCATGCACGCGGTCGACGGTGAGTGGCCGGACCTCAGCGCTGCCGGCCGGGAGGCCCGCCTTGCCTTCGCAGATCGCTGGGAACTGGAGTTCCGCACCTTCGCCGACAGCGACCTGACGCTCGATGAGCGGATCGACCGCGATCTGCTGCGATCAGAGCTGGCCGCCCTGTGCTTCGACGAGACGGAACTGCGGGAGGATGCGTGGGACGCCCTCGGTGTCGTGTACCTGCTCGGAGGCGGCATTTTTCCGTTGCTTGCGCGCGAGTTCGCGCCGCTGGCCGAGCGGCTGACGTCCGTGGCCGCGCGTCTGGAAGGGGTGCCGGCCGTCTTGATGGGCGCCCGACACGAACTTGGGAGCATGCCTGCCAGGCCGCCCTCCAAGCTGCACACGGAGATGGCGATCAAGCAGCTGCCGGGGATCGTTTCGCTGGTTGAGGACGCGGTGTCGCAAGCCGAGAGGGCCACGGGCGAGCCGGGCATGGCCGAGGTGCTCCCTCGGTTGAAGGCGGGCGCCGAAGACGCGTTGGACGCTATCGCCGCCTTCGATCAGCATTTGGCGGAATTGCTGCACCGATCCACCGGCGAAGGCAGGCTAGGTCCGGAGTTGTTCGCGCGCAAACTGCGCCACACGTTCCGCAGCGACCTGACCGCGGACATGATCATGGCCCAGGCCCGAGTGGAATTCGAGGCCGTTCGTGGCGAGATGGTCCGGATTGCGCGTGAGATCTGGAGTGAGTGGGTGCCGGGGGAGCCACTCCCCACGGCGGCGAGCGATGGCAGCCTGGAAGCGGCGGACTCGCGAACGGTCGCGACCGTGACCGCCGCCATCGGCAAGGCCCACCATCCGGCCGCGGATCTCGTGGACTATTGCCGCGAGAGCTATCGCGACATCGTCGAGTTCGCCAGGAGCCACGACGTCATTACGGTCCCGGACGAGCCTCTGGAGATCGACTGGACGCCCCCGTTCCTGCGCGAGTTCGCCGGCGCGATGCTCGACTCGCCGGGACCGTTGGACAAGGGCCAGAAGACGTTCTACTTCATGACCCCGCCGCCGGATGACTGGACTCCGGAGCAGGTGGACTCGTATCTGGCCGAGGAAAACGACCGCCAGATAGACCTGACCACGATCCACGAAGGAACTCCCGGCCACTACCTCCAACTCGTCTACTCGAACAGCTGCCCGTCGCTGGCTCGTGCCGTCTTCGGCAGTGGCGTCTTCATCGAGGGCTGGGCCGTCTATGTGACCCAGGTGATGATGGATCTGGGCTTCCATGCCGGCGATCAGGCCCTGATGTTGATCCATTGGAAGTTCTACCTGCGGGCCATCACCAACGCCATGATGGATGTCCAGATCCATGCTGGCTCCATGACGGAGCAGGAGGCGATGGATCTGATGGTCAAGGGTGGGTTCCAGGAAGAGTCGGAGGCCCACAAGAAGTGGGACCGGGCGCGGCTCTCGTCCACCCAGCTGTCCACGTACTTCGTCGGCTCGATGGAGATGTGGAGCCTGGAGCGGGAATGTCGCGTTCGGGCGGCCGTTGCGTTCGGCGATCCTCGCGGCGCCGCCGCTGTGCCGGATCCGCGGGTCGTAGGAGGCTTTGGCGAGACTCCGGGGTTCGACTACAAGGCGCACCTCGAGTCGGTCATCGCCCACGGATCGCCCCCGATCCCGTTGATCCGGCGGATCTTGCTGAGGGAGTAGGCAGCGGAGGCCTAACATGGCCGAGCCGGCCGCAGCCAACGCACAGATTCGGCCTCAATCCCGGCGAAGGGCAGCCAGCGTCCCACCGACGCCCAGCGTTCCGCCGCGCTTCGTCGCAGTGTGGCCGAGCTGACACGCGAGTGGCGGGCTTCGGTTCGGCGTTCCGGTGAGTTCGATGCCCTGTTGGTCAGAGGCACGCCGCGTTCGTAAGGTCGATCAGCCGCCGGACTAGACAGCCGCGCGGCAGCCCCGGGTCCTAGCCTCAGGACGCGGCGGGACTCAGAAGTACGACCCAGATGCCTTGTTCCGGCAGGCTTAGCAGGGGCGTGATCGTCGTGCCGCCCACCGTGAGAGCCCGGTCTACCTCAAAGGGAGCGATGTCCTGAGCGATGTCGCCGCCTTGGTCCCGGTCGATGAAGACGATGGTGTTGACGGTGACCGCGAGCCCCGACGGATTGCCGGTGATGGGCGAACCGCTTCCCACCGACCACACCGGCAGACCCAGGTCCACGGCCGCCTTCGGTACCAGCAGACTGGGGACCCAGACGCGCGGCGGCGGCCCCTGGTTGGGCTTTTCGACGTCGGTCAGGATCCAGGCCGGACGATCCCCATCGAGTGCTTTCTGGATGGTCGGCATGGCGAGCCGGGCGTCGGCCTGAAGGGCTATCGATGCATATACCGTTGCCCGCGTGTCCTTCGCGACCGGTCCGTACGGCCTGACGATGACGATGGCGATGACTGCGCCGGCGAGCACCCAGCCGATTGCTGCAAACGGGCCGAAACGCCCATGGGCCGCTGCGGTCTCTTCGGCGTCGACCGGACGAGATGGCGACTTGCGGATGCGACGCGCGGCCCCGGTGGCCATGACCACAAGCGCCTGGGCACCGACGGCAGCGGCAAACACTACGGCTGCATCGGCTGGAATGGTGTATCGCCCGGACACGTACGTGTTTCTGAGTGCCAGAAATTCCAGGAACGCGATCACGCCCGGGCCGCATGCCGCAAGACCGAGCAGGACGGCGATCTGGCGCCGCCGGAAGAGGTCGTAGGTGCCCACGGCGGCGAGTGCGAGCATTAGGAGCCTGGCCCAGTTGCCGGCGAAGTGGTTGCCAAGTGTCTGGGCGAGTCGGGCAGGCGACTCCACCGCCGCCGGCACCGCCTTGGACACGATCGCCGAGACGTCCAGCCAGAAGAACGCGTTGCCGGTGAGGAGCCAATCGTGGAGGAGCATGACCGGCAGGGCGGCAAGGCCGATCAGCAGCAGTGCAGCGCGGCGCGGTGGGCGGGGAATGTCGCCGAGCCATTCAGCTGGCGCCAGCCGCCACGCGCCCAGGGCAGCCACGGCCAGGCCCACGATAAACAGCGTCTCGAATCGCATCAGCGCCCCCATTAAGAGCGCCACTCCGGCCAGGCCGTATCTCGGCGATCGTCCCGTCAAGGCCAGTCCGGCCAGGGCCCAGAAGAGAATTGCCCACGGAGTGGCGTACGTCAGAGATCCGTCGTTGAAGAGCAGGCTGCTACCGAGCAGGCCGGCGGCGGCGAGGCCGGCCGCGACCGGTCCACTTGTCCGCCATGCCAGCGCGGCGACCGCGACGAGCATGAACGCGTACTCGACGGTCGCAATTACGGCGAGAGACCGCCAGTCGCGCGTAAGGTTGAATGCGAGCCCGTCGATGAGCGTGCAGAGCGGCTTGGAGGTGGAGGCGACCCAGCCCTCCAGGGGTTGATGAGCTGCGATCCGGTCGAAGTAGAGGACCGAGGCAGCCGAGTCGTAGCCGATGGCGGGCGTCCCGAGGGGCTTGTAAACGATCGCTGCGGCAATTAGGCCGACCGCGAAAACGCCGAACAGAACCAGCGCTCTCTGTGGCAGCCGGAGCCCGGCCGCGAACGGTTTTCCCGGGGAATTGGCCCTCTTCCCCTGACGCCTCTCTTGCACCGCGGAAGCCTACCACGCGGCCGGTCTCGCCCGGCCGAGTCGCCGAGTCGCCGAGTCGCCAGGCCCGCTTCGGCGACGTCGGGTCCGCTTAGGCGACATGTGGATGTTGGTGAGGCGGCGCTCGGAGGGTTGAGCCCAGGCCGGAATCACCGCGCACGGGCGCCTTCTGGGCTGCGACAATCACCAGGTCATGACCAACCCCCAGAACCCGCATCCCGGCGCCCTGATCGTCATCGAGGGGATCGATGGTTCCGGCTCCACCACGCAGACGAAGATGCTGCTGGCCCGACTGGCGAGCGTCGGGATTCCTGCGGTCTTCACTTGTGAGCCATCCAAAGGGCCGATCGGTGAGGCCCTGCGCCGGCATCTGGGCAGGCAAGCCGAGCTTGGCGGCGCGGAGGCCGAGGCGCTTGCTTTCGCGGCCGACAGGATGGACCACGTCACGTCTGAAGTTGTGCCCGCGCTGGCCGATGGGATTACCGTCGTGACCGACCGCTACTACCTATCGAGCTTGGCCTATCAGGCCCTCTCCTGCGATCCTGCCTGGCTGCGCGAGATCAATCGGTTTGCCATCCGCCCGAACCTGACCGTGTTTCTGGCTGTACCGGCGGAGGTGGGGATGGCCCGCTTCAGCAGCCGCGAGACGCGTGACCGGTTCGAGGAGGACCGCGACCAGCTGGCCCGGATCGCGACTCTCTATGACGCCGCCATCACCGCGCTGGCTGCCGAGGGAGAGACCGTCCACGTTATTGACGGGACGCGCTCCGCGGATGAGGTCCACGCCGAGATCGTCGCGCTCGCATCGGCCGTGCTGGGTCCGCGCTATCCGGGCGTGGATCTGGGCTGAGGTTCGGGCGCGCCGAAAGCCCGCGATACCAGCCGGGGCGGTACTAAGTGGCGGCGCAGGATCGCGAGCCCGACCGGCAGGCCGGACTGGCTCGATCTCTGGCCCGGTGCGCGCTCATCAGGGCCGTATCGGGGCTCGATTGGTGATTCCGCAGCATTCTCCGGCGGGAAGGCGCCACATAACACCGCCGTCATGGGTATCCCGGCGAAACCTGCGCCGGGTTCGAGGCGCGCGAGGCGCGGGCCCGTCCTCAGTCCGTCACCCTTGGCTCTTTGTCGCCGCCTCGAGCTTGTCGAGCTGGTAGCCACAGGCCTTCGCCGCCTTGGATAGTGTTGTGGTCACCTTCTCAGACGCCTTGAGTCGCGGGGCAACACGGGCGGGAGTCCCAAGTTCCTGAGCAACGGCGTCTACGGCGTCCAGCGCGAGCATCCACCACAGCATCTGCGTGAACGACTCCTTGTCGAACCAGTTGACGCCTTCCCACACGTTGACGCGGATGTACGGCCGAACCGCTTCGTTAGAGACCAGCGCCCGAACCAGAGCCGGCGCTCGTTCGGCGGCAGCCAGCCCCGACACCGAGGACGGCAGCGGCAGGTGGCCGAGCATCCGGATCAGGGCCACGAGACGCCAGGCGGCGCCGTCGTCCAGGCCGAGATCGCGGAATACGCCGGCAAGCACGGCCCCGAGCTGAAGCTCGTCAATGGTGCTGCTGGATGCGTCCGTCGCCTCCGCCACCGCGGAGATGGCGCGGGACACGAGCCGGCCGATTAGGGCCACCCAGGTCCGCTCGTCGACGAGGCCGGCGTTGAGCTTCTCCTGGCCCAGGGCCGGCAGTCCAAGGGCCGCTTCCAGTCCGGTACGGAACCCGGTGGCGGCGCTCTCCACATCGCCGGCGGCGCCGGTTACGTCCACGAGGGCGCGCAGGGCGCGGGCAACGTGACTCTGGGTGTCGTCCAGGGCATGGGCCAATTCATCGTCTGAGGCCGCGAGGCTCGAGGCCACCGGGATCGGCGCCTCCACCGTCGGCGACTCGGCCACGATGCCGGGCTTCGGCTTGGAGGTGGCAGTTCCCGGTCCGCGCAGCCCCAGATCCAGGGCGGCCACGCCAAGCGCAGCAGCTGCCGCGCGAACGGCACCGGCTTCGGCCACGCGGCGCAGGGATCCGTTCTCCGTGAGCCCGCGAATGGCATCGTGAAGCGGCTGGAGGTGCATCTCGCGCATCGCACCGTGGACACTCGGAACGCCGGCACCGTTTAGCTTCGCGGCCAGACGTCCAAGCTGTCCGGAAGGCCCGTCCTCGACTTCGCGGATGTCCAGGAAGACCTGGCAGCCGTATGCCTTCAGCTCCACGTAGAGCCCGTCGCGGCACAGGTCTGACGACTTGCGCACGAACTCCAGGCCGGAGCGCTGCTCGCGAAGCAGGGTGTACCAGTCGCCATCGTGGTGGAGGCCGAGCCCCTCGCCCAGTGACTTCTGGATGACTCGCCGCCCGCCGTCGTCCGCCACCGAGAACCCGACGGATGTCTTGATCCAGCCCTTGGCCTCGGCGAATCGGTTGTGGTAGACGATCAGGGCGTGCTCGTCGCCGTGCCGGTTCGAGTACGCGAAGACGTCTTCGTTGACCCAGCCGCCCGGATCGTAGACGTCGTACAGCAGGAAGTCGGTGACCTCGGCGAAGAGATAGCGGCGGTGGAAGAGCGGGAAGATCTCGCGCTCGTGGCGCTCGATGAGCCAGCCGTCCGGCTGCTCGTCACGGTAGGCGCGGCGGTATTCCATGCCGTACTTCTCGGCGAAGCCCTCAACCTGCCCGTGCCCGATCATCGGCAGGCCCGGCATGGTGGCCATCAGCGTCGCGACGCCGAAATACTTGTCGCCTTTGGCGAACTGGTCCACCGCGGTGCGCTCGTCCGGGTTGCTCATGAAGTTGACGAAGCGCTTGAGAACTTCAGGATCGAACTCGATCGTGTCCTTGATGACCTGGCGGTAGCTCGCGTTCTCCTCGTCGCGCATCATGTTCATGAAGGCGCTGTTGTATACGCGGTGCATGCCCAGGGTCCGGACGAAGTAGCCCTCCAGGAGCCAGAAGGCTTCGGCCAGCAGGAGCGTGTCCGGCACTTCTGCGGCCACCCGATCCACGACTTCGCGCCAGAACTCGGCTGGCATCTTTTCGTCGAAGACGGCGCGCGTGGTGGCATGTTCCGCGCGGCTCGGAATGGCTCCGCCCTGCCCGGGCTCTGGGAACCAGAGGCGCTGGATGTGGCGGCGAGCCAGCGTCATCGCGGCGTCGAAGCGGATGATCGGGAACTTGCGGGCGACGTGGAGGATCGTCTGGATGACGGCCTCGCGGACCTCGGGGTTGAGGTAGTCCAGCTGAGCCGTGTCGTTCCAGGGCATGCTCGTTCCGTCGTTGCCGTGGTAGATGAAGCGCGCGTCGCCGGTCCAGTTATCGGTTCTCTTGAAAACTACGGCAGCATCTGTTGAATTCCAGTAGTGGTCCTCGATCTGGATCGTCACCCGGTCGTCGTCGGAAAGGTTCCCGCCCGTGAACGAATAGGAGGGATACGGCGAGTCCGGCAGGCTCAGGAACCAGTCCGGATGCTCGATGATCCAGCGCGAGTCGATGCCCATATGGTTGGGAACCATGTCCGAGCTGAGGCGGATGCCACGCCCGGCGCAGCGGCTGCGCAGATGCTGGAAGGCTTCGTCACCGCCGAGATCCTCGGCGATGTTGTAGTCCATCAGCGAGTAGGCGGAGGCGGCAGCGTCCGGATTGCCGCGCCACTGCTTGATCTTCTGACTGGCCCGGCTGCGCTCCCACAGCCCGATGAGCCACAGCCCGGTGAAGCCGCGGCGCGCCAGCGCCTCCAGTTCTTCGTCAGGGATCTGGTCCAGGCGGTGGATGTAGCGGCCGTATCGCTTGGATAGCTGATCCAGCCAGACGTACGTGGTCTTGGCCATCAGCACGACGCGCGGCATCCATTCGCGGTCTTGGCTGAATTTCTCGTATTCGTTCTCAAGCCCGCCGAGGTCGCCCAGGCCGGGGCCATGCACCGCGGGGCCGGGTCCGGGAGTGGGATGCATCCGCATCCACAGGGCGACTTCCTCTTCGTGAAGGACGTCCAGGCTCACGACGAGGCGGTCCAGGTAGCTGGTCAGGACCAGGCCCCAGCGGGTCCGCATGTAACGAAGCTGACCGGCCAGCGATTCCGGCGAAGCGAGGGCGGGCGCTCGAAGGAAGGCGATCAGCGACAGCCCCTCCGGCCCGAAGCCCGGCTGGTTGTCGAAGAAGTTGCGCAGGCCGGCGATCAGGTTTTCGTAGGCCGTCTTCTCGGTAAGGTCCGCGTCGTCGAAGAGTTCATCGAAGGTGCCGAAGGCCGGGTTCACATTCGCCAGCCACAGCATCAGCAGCTCTTCGAGGGCGATCTCCCGGTTGGCGTAGCCCTCGGTCTCGCCGGCGAGGTAGGCGACCGGCGTCTGCTCGCCTCTGACGACGATCAGCGGCGGGAACTGCTCCACGAACAAGGCCAGGGCGTGATCAAGGATGTCCGGCTCGAGTTGGGCCAGCAGCGCCGACATCGCGTCCGACATCACCCGCGGGTTGACCGTGCGGCGGTAGATCTCGACTGCGTGATGGAGGATCTCGTCGATCAACCCCATGGCGTTGAGTTCTGCGGCGTGCACCACCCGATCTGGGTAGCGAGTGGTGTCGTTCCGGTCGTTCATGAGCTTGGCGAAGGCACGCGCGGCGGGAAAGTCCGGAATGATGACGTTGCCGGTCGTCTGAAAGAGCGCCCTGTTGAACTCGTAACGGACGCGAGCCGCCCTCGAGATGTGGAACTCGAATGCCACAGAAAGCGCTCCGAATAGTCAGCGGAGCCGGCGGCCTGGAATCCCGGGCCGTTGGTCGGTCTGGGCGAGTCTATCAGGGCCGATAGAGGACTCGCGCGCTCTGTGTGAGCAGTTTTCGCTCCGGGGCACCGGGAAGGATCGTTTCCTCGCCTCGTGCGGCTAGCGCCGCTTAGCGGATCCTGGCGTTGTCGACACTATGCCGGTAGGCCGGCTGGCCCGCTTCTTCCAGCGCCTCGGCGCAGATCCCGGCGCCGGTGATTCGACGCGAGGGCGAGACGAAGAGTCCGAGATCGTCCGTGAGCCGGCCCTCGAGATCCGTTCCCGCTTCGGCGTCGACGAGCCGGGCGGAGCGAGTGGCGCACATCAGGACCTGCTTTGTCTCCGGCCGGATCGGGTCGTCCCAGAACCAGCCGTCGCTGGCGAACATCGCCAGACGCCAGTGTTCGGCAGCCATCACCGTGATGAAGCAGGCGCGCTGGCCCTCATCGGCGAGTGGCAGCCAACGCCGCGCAAAGCTCTCGGCCGTTTCCGCCCCATAGGCGACTTCGATGTAGTCATCGCGGGCTTGCCACAGAGCGGCCGGATCCATGAAGTCCGCGGCGAGTCCACCGGCCACCGTGTCGAGCGCGGACGCGTGTCTCTCCAGGGCGACGCGGAGCGGCCCCTTCCAGCGGCCGTCGGAGGCGTCCGGGCATTCGCCCGTCCAGCGCAGGACGCCGTGATGGCAACTCCACGAGGTTCGCTCGGCGATGCCCGTTTCCGGGAACATGCCCACCGGAGTCCCGCCGATGGCCTGTCCGAGCGTGGTCACGTCAAAGCCACGGTCCGGTGCGTGAGGGCCGGGGTTCACAAGTCGTGCCAGGAACAGATCGCGGAACTTCTGATGGTGGCCGTACAGCTCGCCGTCCGTGGCGATGACGGCCATGCGCGGAGTGCCGTCGGCAAAGCTCGGGCCGGCGATACGCGGCAGGACCCGTTCCCGCGCAAAGCGGTCGGCGTCCATCGTGGCATCGGATTCGAACGAGGCGGACGCGGAGAGCGCGGCATCGTAGAAGACCACGACGATCGCCTTGCCGCCGCCCAGTTCCACGCGATACGGCCGCCGCGTGTCCAGGCGAGAGTCGACAGCCTGCCAGGGCGCGAGGATTGTGTACTTGATGCCTTCGTCCACCACGATCCGAAGGGTGGGCATGTCCACGGCTGTCTCCGGCAGCCAGATGCCGGTGGGGCGGCGCCCGAAGCGCAACTCGAAGTCGCGCAGGCCCCAGCGGATTTCGGTGCGGCGATCCGCCAGCGAGGCCAGCGGCAGGATCGCGTGGTGATAGGCCTGGGCCATGGCGTTGCCGCAGTCCGGCCCGTCCGCCGTCGGCGCTATGTCCGAATCCACGAAGCGTTTGTGGGTCGAGGCGTCGTGGGAGGCCAGCCAGCTGGCAAGGGTTGGACCCAGATCGTAGGAGGCGTGGAGCAGGTTTCCGCGTTCCGCGTTGGGTTTGTAGCACTCGGCGTTGATCCGGGCGTTCCAGTCGCGGTAGGGCGCGGCGGCAGGCTGAGGCGCAATCTCCCCGGTGAAGGGGTCGCGGCGCTCAGGCTGATAAAAGTGGCCGTGCACGGCCAGCAGCGGTCGACTCACTCATGGATGGTAGCGGAGGCCGGCGACCCGGGCATTCCCACGACCGAGGGGCCGGTTGAGGCCATGACCTTTCGCCGGGAAGGCGGGAGTGGCCGTGGCGGCCGGCCGGCATTGGGCGTCTTTCCGGCTGGGGCGGACAACTTCGGCCCCGAACGCGCGATCGACGTTGTCACGGATGTCGAATTCGCCAGTTTCTGGCCCGAAGCCGTACCCCAGGACTTGATTCGACGTGCGTCCCGGCGAATCAAGTCCCAGCCGAGGCCCTGAGTACGGCCGATCCTGCCGACGGCCTGATTCTTGTCCGGTTCAGCCGGACATTCGCACGATCCGGGGTCAGGCCGTTACTCGGCCTCCGCCTCGGCCGCGGAGTGGTCGATCGACTGCGTAACGCCGAAGCTGACGGTGACGGTGCGGCGTTCTCCCGCGGCCAGCGACACCGGCCAGCGGAACAGGAGCGAGCTGCCCTGGTAGACACGCTCGAAGCCGCCCTCGGAGTTGGAGACGGTCTCGACCGGTAGCCAGGTGAGGCGCGCGGTCGGCGACGGCCGGGCCTCGATGCGGATGCCCTCGTAATCGTTGCCGAAGGCGATCAGCGAGGCAGCGGGCATTTCGCCGGCCACGTCGTGCGGCGTGCGTTCGCCGGATTCGGTCTCGTAGTATGCGGTCGGGTTGTGGCCGCCGCCGAGTAGGTTGACGTTCCATTCGACCGCCAGCTCGAAGGCGAGCGGCGTGTCGCTGGCGTTCCCGACCGCGACTTCAAGCTGCAATTCCGGGCGGAGGCGGTCTGCGCCGAACGCGTAGGTCTTGGTGACCGACAGCTGGCGATCGATGCCGTCGAGGTCGAAGCGGCCGAGCCGGCGCAGGACCAGCCGGTCGTCGGCGATCGAAACGCGCTCATATGCGCCCTCGACGAAGTCGCCCAGTTCGAGGTAGGTGGAGTGTTCCAGCTGCCCGATATTTGTTGAGCCGTCGGCGGGGAAGAGATGAACGAGGCCGCTGCGGCGTTCGTGGCGGTCGTAGTGGAGGAACGCGGCCAGGCCCGGTTCCTTGGTGCTGACGATGTCGTGGATCGTCTTGGGTGCTTCGGCCAGCGCCTCGGTCTCGGTGCCGCCGATCGCGGCTTCCTCGGCCGCTTGCTCATGCGCCACGAGGCGTTCGTGGTAGGCCTCCGGCCGGCGGCGCAGAACGGAGTTGAGAGCCATTCGGCTCGCGCGCAGATCCCAGGAAGAGATGCCCGCCCCGTCTGCCGTGTCGATGATGATGGTCTGGCCGGGAGTGGTGACGAGGATTTCGTCGATGGCGTCCAGATCCGTGTCGGCCAGCCGCGCGCCGTAGGGCTTGCCACCCGCCGCGGCAACCGCAGTGTCCGCCAGATCTTCCGCAGCTATGAGGTGAGACAGCGTGGCCATCCGCATGTGGACGATGTAGATGCCGCCAAAGAGGCCGTGCCAGTAGCAGTCGTTCGACTGGCCCTGGTAGAGGTGGTCCAGGGCGCGGGGCTCGGGCTCCTCGGGCCACGGCCAAGCGGCTTGTTAGCCCATGGCGGCT
>OCZT010000121.1_pt1 | contig 71741 bp, 60 predicted proteins | sample 1539031 | NCBI WGS metagenome assembly OCZT01 (sample SAMEA3539308, study PRJEB22396) | soil metagenome | biome: tundra; feature: field; material: soil | place: USA | collected 2010-05 | depth 0.15 m
CGAAAAACATTTTGCCGATGTGATGGGAGGTGCTGCAGGAAAAAGATTGAATATGGTTCTTCGCATTATTAAGGTAGCATATTAGTCATAATTTATTAACTCATTTTGATGTAATTCTATAATAGATTCACCTTTACCACCACCATAACCTTCAAAGCCAATAAAATCTGATGGAATATTAGCTTCATATCCATATTTTTTAAACCAAAATTCCAACAGGTCCTTATCATCCTTTAAGTCTTCTTTAGTAATAGCTCTACTACGATAATACCCAATCTGATACCATTTTAATGCCTGCCAGTTGGTCATGAAAGTACATGTTTCGTCAAAACCGCAGTATTCAATCTTAACCAGGAAATATCCACCTTTCGAGTCTTTTTTATTATTATGCTGGATTGTGATCTTCTTTATTAAGGAATGAACAAGTGCTTTCGTATCATCGAAATCCGCAGTGAGTTTATATTTCCCGATTGTATTTTTAATCCGCTTTGCCCTATTTTTCCCTTCTCTTTCAATCAGCTTATTTTCAAGTAATGCAATAGTTTGTTCATTTTCCTGAATTTTCTTTTTTACAAGAATGAGTCGATCTTTTATTGTAGCATCATCTGTAAGATCTGGATCTAAAAGACGATCATATGCCATCTTCTCAACCCTTTTATTTCTGTCAAGTTCTTTCTTTAACTGATTTAGTTTGACTGCAATCTCATCAATTTCTTCTTTATTAACTGGGAGTCCGGCCAAATATTCCTGTAAATCTTTTGACTGGAACAGGTGCTTTATGATAAACGTTTCCAACTTTGGTATACTTAGTGCTCTCGAACTGCACGAAAGTGCGTTCCTTAGTTTACTTTTACACTTATATGCATTATCTCGTCCCTTCAATCGCTTCTTTCCCCTATACTCTTTCCCACAAGCTGAACAAAATACTAACCCATTCAATAAGTAATGGTATTCGTCCCGTTTCCCAACATTCTTCTTGTTGTTTTTCAGGTTCATGTTAACTTGATCCCAGGTACTTTCATCTATTATTGCTGGCACTTTAGTCTCATTCTCACCACAATTCCACTTACGGGTACCCTTATATATTGGATTTTTGATTAGGTCATGTACCACATTTCCACGCCATCTGACGTCATTTTTATTATAAACAGTGATTTGTTTTGTATAGTTATCTTTTCTTTTAAATTCTCCTTTATAGTTGTTAAACCTTGTCGGTATGCCGTCTTTATTTAATGTTTTTGCAATGGTGTAAACGCCGATTCCACTCCCTGACATCTGAAAGATCCTCCTTACAGTCACGGCTTGTTCATCATTGATTATTAAGAAACCATCCTTGTCTCTCATATACCCATAAGCAGTAATCCCATGGGATTTACCTTTTAATGAGTTAGCGGTATGAGCTAATTTTACTTTTTGTCCTGTTAATGTTGCAAAAAATTCATTGGTTAATGAGAGCATGCCAGTAAATAGTCTGTTCTCCGGTACATCAAGATCCAGGAACTTGCCACCTGGATAATACTTGCACTTATATTCAAGCATAGCAGATGTGAACAGATTCCAAATCCTATTATTACGTTCGATGCGAGACTGGTCAAAGCAGTATACATGGCTAATGTTTCCTCTTTTTATGTCGTCTAACATTAATGCAAATTCAGGGCGATCCTTAATTTCATCCTTTGTTCCGCTAATACCCTTGTCAACATATATTTTAAATTCAAGTCCTTCTGCTTTGGCAAACGCTTTACCTTCCTGCATTTGTGTTTCAATAGAGACGTCTTTGCCTTCCTCTTTGTGTTTGCTTATTCTACAGTATATGCCAATCATCGGTGTTAACTTACAAGGGATAAAGGTAAGTAATACTGATAATATAAAAAAAGCAGATAACTATTTATTAATTAGAGATATAAGTTTTATAAAATTTTATAATTTTTTATAAAAAAATTTGAAAGACCATTTTACAAAGAAAAAAATTGTTTTGGGAAAAAAATTGTTTCTCTTCATCTTAAAGATTTCATTTTCGCCTGGTATTTATAATAAATTAACAAGAAAAAACATGTACAGTAAAAAGATACTCTTAATGCCGCACCTTCCTACTCCAGGGATCGGGGTGGAGGAAGAACCGGGGAGGGCGGGATAGGTAAGTCATTATATATAAGAATATTATCTATTTGGTGGACGTTTTTCCTACATTGTCAGTGGAGATCGTTAAAAGGTTCTTTGCTTCGTCTTGGTTGTCATTTCTTTTCTACCTGGCATTACTTAAAAGATAGCAACATTTGGACGACCGGGCAAGTTCTTAAAATAGGTAATATATACACATACCAAGAAGGTGGGTATGTCGATATTGTACGATTACTTGACGTCCGCAAAGACAAAGGATATCTATATTGCACTTTATACTTCTTTACCAGGAACAAAATTACCACCGTCAGCCAAATTATAAATCCATATGATTATGCGATATGGAGAATCATGGATAATGAAGAATACGATGAAAGAATGTCAATGCGTTTATGGCAGGAAGTAAATGAGCAGAATGATCTTTTGGAATTCGGTTATTAAATCTTTCTGTGGTAAAAACAAAGGCGGTGACAACTTTTACTTTATGTCATTTGATCATCCTTTGTCGAAATAAAGTACTCGTTATTAAATTATTTAAATAATTTTTAAGATAACTGGCCTATTAGTCAATATATCAGGCTTATGTAATTCAATCAAGTAGTTAACTCGGACTATAGATGGTCAATTAAATACAGATTCAACAAAATCCAAATATAACTCCCTATATTTTCTACAGTCATTTCCGGGTTTATACTCTATAAAGTTGCTTTCCATAGCACTAAAAGCCTCCTCAATGCTGTTATATATTCCCATACCTGTAAGTGCCACCAGTGCCGCACCCAGCGCGGTGGTCTCTTTTAAATCCATAGCTTTTACTGGAATGCCCATAACATCGGTTCGTATCTGGTTCCATAGCGAGTTTTTTGATCCCCCACCTACACAGATCACATTGCTTGCTTTAATGTTCCCAACACTCTGCAGTTTTTCGAGTCCATAACAGGCATAATACGATAATGCTTCCAGGCTTGCTCGATAGATATGGGCACGGGTCGTTTCGTGAGAGATTCCACCAATGCTTCCCTGTTTTCCAGACAATCCTCCGTGAAACAATTCGGGAATTATTAAAACACCATTGCTTCCTGCTGTAATTTCAGCAGCCTCATTGATCATGGTTGAATAGCGTGAACTATATTCAGAAAAATCCGGATAAATAAGGCGACTTAACCATTCTAGCACCCCTGACGCTACCCATTGCATTCCAATATTCACCAGACCCGGCTGAGCATCTAGTTCAATACTAACACCTGAATCTTTCGAAGGGATCTTCAGCATTGCAGCTCTGGCCCTTACCATAAGAATTTCCCAGGTTCCCGAACTGAGTACGGGTTGGTTTATCCCTGCCCCCGAACCCAGGACGGCAAATTGGGTGTCATGTCCCGCAACGATTACAGCAATACCTGACTTGATGCCCAGTTTTTCAGCTGCCTCTTTAGTTGTTTTCCCGATAACAGTACCAGGTTCGACCAGGGATGGGAAAATGGAAGAATCCAGTCCCAGTTTATTTAAAATTTCTGATGAAAAAGTACGCTTTTTTACCTGGGTTAGCATGCTGGTTCCAGCTGAAGTGGTATCCGTTATGAATTCACCGGTAAGGCGCTGCATAATAAGGGAGGGCATCAGCACATAATAATCCATTTCCTGCAGTACATCAGGCCGGTTTTCAAGCAACCAAATCAGTTTGTTGATTGTGTTGAAATGGTACGATTTCAGGCCGGTTATTTGATATAGCCATTCCGAATCGAAATACTTGCTAATATTTTTCTCGATGTTCTCTGTTCGGCTGCACTGCCAGGATATCACCGGGTAACACAATGTTCCATCCTTCTTCATGGCAGCACCGTCGACCCCGAATGTAGTAACAGTCACCGCGATAATTTCAATACCCTCTACTGCACTAAAAGTTTTTTGGCTGCAGCTTGCAAGCTTGTTCCAGATGACATCGATGTCCCAGATAAGTCCTCCGGGATAATATGGATCTGCAATAGTCTCGTTAGGAAGTGAATGGGATGAGATGAGATTGCCTGTTGTATCCAACAGGCATGCTTTCACATTGGTGGCCCCGCAATCGAGGATGAGGATTGTTTTCTTCATGGTATAAATTTAATCGTTTTAGAGAAATTCTTTCTATTTGGGCAATAAAAATCCTTCTGAAAATTGATACTCAATAATCCGATATTATTGAAAGTATATTAATGAATTTAGTTGAGTTATTATTTTTAAATGAGCCAAACACAGATTCAAATTCATCAATTTTATTATCAGTCAAATAATACGGTTCTCCAATGATATTTCCATTCAATATTGTCAGTGCATTAAACTCATTGGTTTCTGGTAAACCTGTATGATATAATTTTCTAGAATAGACCAGATATTTTACCATTTTCATCGATATCTATCTTTTCAGCAGAAGGGTTCGCTGGCAGACCAGGCATACGCATTATCGTACCCGCAATCGGTACTATAAAACCTGCTCCTGAAGAGAGTTCAACTTCCCTGATCTTGAAAGTAAATCCTTTGGGACAGCCCTTTTTATGTTCGTTGTCTGAAAGAGATTTTTGGGTTTTTGCTATGCATACCGCCAGATTACCCAGTCCAAGTTCTTCAATCCTCTTAAGCTGCTGCTTGGCTAGTACGGTATATTCAACGTGATCCGCACCATACATGCTGATGGCTATGGTCTCAATTTTCTTTTCAAACGACCATTCAAGATCATAGAGAGGCTTTAAGTATTTGGGACAGTTATTTACTGATTCAACTATCAAATTAGCCAATTCGATTGCTCCTTCACCCCCTCTAGCCCATGAATCATTAAGTGCAACAGGAACATTTTGCAAATTACAATGTTCCCTAAGCAGATCAATTTCTGCTTCAGTATCTGCATCAAATTTATTTATTGAAATCACAGGATTGAAACCATAACACCTTATATTTCCAATATGCTTGTCGATGTTTTCAAACCCGTTTCTAAGAGCGACAAGGTCTTCATTATGTAGTTCAGATAGTTTAAGACCTCCATGATACTTAAGAGCACGTATTGTTGCTACAATCACAACCGCATTTGTATGGAGATTGCCAAAACGAGACTTGATATTGAAAAACTTTTCAGCACCAAGTTCACTTGCGAACCCTGCTTCAGTTACGACATAATCACTAAAGGTTAGTCCCATTTTTGTTGCTATGATAGAATTCGTACCCTGGGCTATATTTGCAAATGGACCTCCATGAATAATGGCAGGAGAGCCTTCAAGAGTCTGTACCAGGTTGGGTTTAATAGCCTCCTTAAGCAGTGCAGTCATCGCTCCATTTGCCTTAAGATCCCGGGCAAAAACAGGTTTTCCCTCATAAGTATAACCAACAAAGATATTTCCAAGTCTTATTTTCAGGTCCATTAGATTTTTAGCAATACAAAGTATTGCCATCACTTCAGATGCAGCCGTTATATTAAAACCCGATTCCCTGGGCACACCCTGACTGGAACCACCAAGCCCAATAATGATATCGCGAAGTGATCTTTCATTCATATCCATTACCCTTTTCCAGGTTATAGTGCGAGGATCTATGCCGAGATTACCCTTGCTCAATTGAATATTGTTATCAATCAGGGCTGCCAGAAGGTTATGAGCCTTTTCAACTGCTGACATGTCTCCCGTAAAATGAAGGTTAATATCTTCCATTGGAATTACCTGGGAATATCCTCCGCCTGCGGCGCCTCCTTTAATTCCGAAAACGGGGCCAAGAGAAGGTTCGCGAAGAACTACCGTAGTCTTCTTGCCAATTCTATTGAGAGCTTGTGCGAGGCCGATTGAGGTAGTTGTTTTTCCTTCGCCGGCCGGAGTAGGTGTAATTGCAGTGACAAGTATCAACTTCCCGTTTTTAACACGTTCTTCATTAATCAGGGATATGGGGATTTTTGCTTTATACTTACCATATAATTCCAGTTCGTCAGGGTTAATACCAAGCTTTTCAGCAATTTCTACAATAGGTCTGATCTTAACCTGCTGAGCAATTTCAATATCTGTCTTCATTACAACGATTTGATTTTCTATTTGATATAATAATTATTATTAATTTAGTTTTTAATCCACTTAAAAATTGTTATCAATTTTTCACTTTCGTAAAAGATCCGATTCAGCTACAATCCTTTGGACCACAGATTCCCATCCGAGTGACATAATGTGAATACCATCAACTCCCTTTTTTTTCTTAATTGCCTCAATCAATTCCAAAGAAATCTGAATACCTTCCTCTGGAGCACCTTCGCCTGCTTTTTCCATCCTGATCAATATACTATCTGGCAGGCTGACTCCTGGAACTTTCGTATGAAGGTATTTAGCTACTTTAAAGCTTTTCAGAGGAGCAATACCAATTAGTATGTATACTTTATCGAGGATGTTTCGTTTGTCGAGTTGTTCCAGCCATGGGTCAAGTCTGTCAGCGTCAAAGACAAGATTGGTCTGGAAGAACTGTGCACCGGCATTTACTTTTTTATGATCCTTTATAGCCTGTAATCTGGGATCTGAGGCGAAAGGGGATGTTGCAGCTCCAAGAAACATTTTAGGGGGATTTTTAATCTTTCTTCCATCAAGATAAATTCCTTCATCGCGCATTCGTCTCAATAACCATAACATCTGAACCGAGTCGATATCGAGAAGGTTCATACTACTCATTGGTGAAGGACCCACTTTTGCGCTATCGCCGGTGACGCATAGAACATTGAATATACCCAATTCGTTAATACCAATTATATCAGCTTGCAGTCCGGTTCGTGTCGTATCGCGGGCTGCTATTTGCAAAACAGGTTCAACATTATGGTCGTGAGCTACTTTACAACAAACTATACTCGACATTCTCGGTCGGGCTGAGGAAGAATCGGTAAAGTTTATAGCTGTGACATAAGGTTTTACCAGTTCGATATCTTTAGCCAATTTATCTGTATTTGCGCTTAATGGGGGCGTCACCTCAGTTGCAACAACAAATTCTCCGTGCCGTAAGTGCCGTTCAAGTTCTGAAACTGGTTCCTGGTAACCAGGGGCATGGTAATCAGAATCGCCCTGCCACCAATCAGGCTGACGAATTGTTTTAAAGACGCTATCCCATGTCTTTGATTTTTTATCTTTATCTTTTGAGAGGATATCCTTTAAAAAATTTGCAGTACCCACTTTTTGTATTTGCCGTACTACTTCGCCCCATGTTTCTGTTCCAACCTTTTCCCAATCGAGAGGTGGAAGTACTTCAAGCAGCATCTCTTCTCTACCCAATTGTTCTGCTCGTTTATAAATGCAATACCATATACATTTACGTGTTTCGTCGACATAACAATCCTTTGAGGGTGTTGTGCCGCCACATGGTCCGTTTCTCATCCCTTTTGGACATTCCATGGGGCAGATGAATGCTGTCTCCTGCAACAGACAATTGCCACACATCCGGCATCCAAACAATGGGCCTTTTACAAAAAGTTCAGTCTTCCCAAGTAATCGTCTTCCAACTTTTTCTTTTTTAAATGGATAGAACGCAGGTTGCCACCTGCGGGAAGGTTTTATAGAGGACATTATTTCCTGATTAATTTACTTATTGAACTTACTTAATTACATGCACCCTTGAAAATTTTCAACAAATCGCATAGCATATGCGTCTCTTCCCAGGATCAAATCGGCGGCTCGAACAGTGGCTGTTATTTTCTCAGGGTTTGCAATCGGACAGGTAAGTCCGTTCAGTATTGATAATGTAATAAAGGCAGCATTCAGGATTTCCCTGTTTGGTAATCCGAAAGATATATTGCTTGCTCCCATAGTAATATTAAGTCCAAGTTTCTGATGAACAAGTCTGATTGTTTCCATAGTAACCATGCAGGCATTTGGATCAGCGCTGACAGCCATAGCCAAAGGGTCGATAACAACATCCTCCTCTTTGATCCCTATCTTAACTGCCCTCTCCAGGATTTTTTCAGCAATGGCCAGTCTTTTTTCTGGGTCCTGAGTGATCCCATTATTATCCATCACCAATCCAATTATAGCAACACCATATTCTTTTGCAACAGGAAGGATAGCATTTAAAGAACGTTCTTCTCCATTCACAGAATTAATAATGCATTTCCCTCTGGCTACCTTGAGGGCTGCTTCAATAGCCTTAGGATTAGGAGAATCAAGACAAAGCGGGATATCGTATTTATCCTGAATTACCTTTACCGTTTCCGGGAGCAGTTTTACATCATCAACGCCAGGGAACCCTACATTAACATCGAGAACATCAGCCATTGCATCGATTTGTATTCGCGCTAACTCAAGTACATACTCAAAATTTCTCTCCTGCAGTGTAGATACCAGCTTTTTTCGTCTTGTGGGATTAATACTCTCTCCAATAATTATAACCGGGCCATTAGTATCAATAACTACCTCTTTTGTTTTGCATCTAAGTACAGTTTTCATTAATGAAGGTTAGTTTGCTATGATACAAGTGTCTTTAAATAATTGACTGCCCCCTGGGGATCTGGTGAATAAAAGTCGGCGCCTATTTTATCGCAATACTCTTTTGTAACCGGAGCGCCACCAATAAGTATCTTTGAATCCGGGTGTTTTTCTTTTAAAGCTGTCACAGTTTTTTTCATGTTTTCCATTGTTGTGGTAAGCAAAGCTGACAAACCAACAATAGCGCCCGGGTTTTCATCAATTGTTATAAGAAATTTCTCAATCCCTACATCCACACCCAGATCAATCACTTCCCATCCACCACCTTCCACCATCATGGAGACAAGGTTTTTACCAATGTCATGCAGATCGCCTGCTACAGTTCCTATAATGAATTTCCCTTTTCTTTTTGTTTCTCCCGACAGGAAAAAAGGTTTCAGATGTTTCATTGCGCTGTTCATAGCTTTTGCAGACATCAGCATCTGGGGAACATATATCTCCTTCCTGCTGAATTTATTACCAACATTTGCCATGGCAGGGATAAGTGCATTCTCCAGGATTTCATCAGGTTTTATTCCATTATCCATTGCTTGTTTTGTAAGTTCATCTGCACCCTCCTGATCTTTTAATTGAGGAGGATATGGGGATTTTTTATCCACTTTGCCCAATTCTACAGCTTCACGCAATTTTTCGAGCATATCTTTCATAATTCATTAATATTATTTGATACATATTAAATAGTTGTCTCAAAAATAACTTCTGCTGTTCTTAATATCTACATCAATTTTTACTACTTTTGATGCTATATTAACACTTTATCTATATTTGGTTTAAAATCTATCGTTTTGTCAGTTTTATTAGAAAAAATAATTGTTAAGGAAGATGAATCATTTTCTATCGGGGTTTTTCAGGATAACCTTGAGAAAAGCTCTTGGCATTACCACAATAATTATGAGATAAGTTTCATAACAGAAGGTTCGGGAAAACGGATTGTTGGAGATTCCATTGAAGAATTTCAACCCGGCGACCTGGCATTTATCGGTCGCAATCTTCCACATGTCTGGATTGCCGATAAGGAATCAAGGACACCATCTACCCGAACACTTGAAATGGTTTTCCTTCAGTTTACATCGAATGTTTTATCTTCCCAACTGTTATCTCTTCCTGAGTTCAGTTTTGTTAAAAGGGCATTGGATTTGTCGGAAAGAGGAATACAAATTGTGGGACAAACGCTCAACGAAGTGAGTGAAATCATGCTTCAGTTACCCTATTTGAAAAACTTTGAACGAATGCTGAATTTTTTTAAGATGATGGATATCATTGGAAAAAGCAAATCAAATGTTCATCTTGCAAGCAAAAATTATCTTAAATTACGTTTCACAACAGGGAATAAGCGTATAGCAACTATCCATGAGTATTTAATGAACAATTACCATGAAGAGGTGAATCTGAGTAGATTAGCTGAGCTTGTCAATATGGCTGAAGGTTCGTTATGTAGATTTTTTAAGATGAACATGGGTATTACTCTGTTTGAATACATAAATCAAATAAAAATAGAATTTGCCTGTAAGTTATTGATGGACCAAGATCTGATTATTACAGAAGTTTGTTTTGACAGTGGCTTCAACAACATCAGCCATTTCAACAAACAATTTAAAAAAACTAAAGGGGTGACTCCCTCGGAATACAGAAAACGGTTTAAAGGATTCAGATAGGTGTATTTTTTATCAACAGTTTTAAGTTTGAATTAAAATGTTTTTCAGTTTTTATTCCTGAATTCGAACAACGTTGATGTTTCTGGAAAACCTATAACATCAAGCTGTAGTTTTTTCGGAGTGATTCATCCAATTCTCTATTTGACAGGATTCCATAATTTTAACCTTCTCTTTGTATCTCGGTAACCAGGTCTAACTCAGATGATGCAACGCTGTTGCACCATTCCCTGTCTGGCCACCTGCCCCATATCCACACACAAACTGTCAGGTGTTTCATGGTTTAGGATTTTTATTAGTTGTTCACTTAGCATTTTGAAAAACTGGATAGCCAACTCCGTTTTGTTAATTGATTCGTCAGGGATTATATTCCATTCAAGTCTCCATTCAACCTTATGAAACCATTTATTAAGTTTTTTCCCGCTCCAGTTTTCAGGATTTTCTGAGGCCGAATGATTGAATGAAAAAGCCTCAGTAAAAGATCTAATCATTGAAGAAAGAGTTTTTGCATTCACCATTAATGATTTATTTATTGTTCTATTTGTTTTGTAGTTACATTTTTCTTATTTATCCGGCTAATTACAATTCCTGAAAGAAAACCAATTATAAAAATAGCCATAGTCCCGAAAACAATAGACAAATAACTGTGAAATGGACTTGCATACTTCTGCAAATCATCACCTTTGAACAATATGGGTGACAAACTCATCCATCCAATAACAATTACTCCCACTGTGACACCGATTATAGCAGCAAGGTTATTTACTTTCTTTGAAAAATATGCTAAAAGGAATAATCCCAGCATTCCACCGCTGAATATTGATGCAAGTTTCCACCACGTGTCAAGAGCACTTTGGACATTGATCATAGCAATTGCAATAAAAATACTGATTATGCTGAAAAGAAAAGAGGATGAGTACAAAATTTTCATCGATGTTTTTTCGGCATCAGTATCTTTTAACTTTTTCTTGAAATAATCATTCAGAATTACGGTGGCTGAACTGTTAATGCTGGTTGAAATAGTACTCATACCTGCTGCAAAAATAGAGGCAATGAGTAATCCGGTTAATCCTGTTGGAAGATTATTAACAATATAAAAGGGAAAAACCCTGTCTGTCGTAATACCCGGTGGTAAGATACCTGGATGGGTAGTGTAATAACTGAAAAGTGATGTGCCGATAAACAGAAACAATATAGAAACCGGGATATAAATCAAACCACCATAGAGAGCTGATTTTTTAGCCTCCTTTTCAGAACTTGCTGTCATATAGCGTTGGACGTAGTTCTGATCTATGCCAAAATTCTGCAGATTTATGAATATCCCATAAATAAATACAACCCAGAAAGTTGAGCTCGTCAATTCCATTTTAAAGCTCCCAAGGCTGAATTTTTGGTTTGCAACAGCAATCTGAAATAATTGCCCTGGACCCTCAGGCATTGAAAATATCAATACGATGGCACAAGCCAGGGCTCCTAAAATTAAAATAATCCCCTGGATAGCATCTGTCCATACCACGGCCTGGATTCCTCCAAGCAGGGCATAAATCGTGACACTCAAACCGGTTATAATGATTATAGTTACCATGTTCCAGCCAAGAATAACATTAAGGGTTAAGGCTAGTAAGAAAAGTATCGTTCCTGTCCTCATTAACTGTGTGAGAAGATACATTACTGATGCATATATTTTAGCCCATGGACCAAATCGCATTTCAAGATATGTATAAGCTGAAGGGCTGTTAATAGATCTATAGAGCGGTACAAAAAACTTAAATGCCATATAAGAGGCAAAAGGTAATGACAGGCTAAATACAAAAGCATTCCAGTTTGTTTGATATGCTTGTCCGGGAAGTGCAAGGTAGCTTATGCTACTGACAAATGTGGCGAAGATCGACATAGATATTACCCAGGTTGGAATGTTATTATTCCCAAGCGTAAATGAAGAAGATGATTTGTTTTTTTTATAGAAGGAACTTCCGAACAGTACAATTCCGATCAAGTAGATTAAAAATATAATGATATCCAATGTTTTCATTTTTGAAGAAGATAAATTATTAGCGTCTTAGTTATTATTGTTCTTATGAATCAATTCTCTGTAATTTAAGTCTTCAAGTAATTGACTTATTTTCATGCGTTCAGGCTCTTTAAAACGATGAAAAGGTTCGGCCATAAAATCATTACATATCCCCATTACAGATAAAGCACATTTCAAACCCTTCAGATATCTTGATCCATAATGTCCGACTTCGTAAATTGTGGTACTGATTTGCATTACTTTTTGCTGAAGAGGAAGGATCTTTTCAAAATCATGGTTGACAGCTGCGTTGTATAACTCAACATACAACCTTGGGAACATATTTGCCCCGCCGTTTACACCTCCATGTCCTCCGGTCAGGACAAATTCAGCCATAAACTCTTCCGGTCCAACCATAAAAGTAAAATCCAGCCTATCCCTTAATGCATATTGGACCTGCTTAAAATAAGCCAGATTGGAAGAACTGTCTTTCATCCCGATAATTCCGGGAATGGTTGCCGCCTCTTTTACCGTTTCCGGTTCAAATATCACCTTGGTATGAATTGGCATATTGTAAATAAAAAGAGGCAAAGGCATTTGAATCATTATCCGTTTCAAATATTCTAAAAGCTCGGGCTGACCAGAAGCAAAATAGTAGGGTGGAGCCAGAACAACTGCATCAGCCCCGCAATCGGCAGCTACTTTGGCTAAGGTCAGGCTTTCAGAGAAAGCAGAATCCGTTATCCCCACCAAAACCGGCACCCTTCCGCGAACATACAAACAAGTGCGTTCAATCAATTCCATCCGTAACTTGTAACTTAAACTGGCAAATTCACCAGTGGTACCCAAAATAAATATGCCATGTACTCCTCCTGAAATGGTATGCTCGATCAACCGCTGAAAGCCTTCAATATCAAGGGTATTATTATCGAGTAAAGGTGTAATCAATGGTGGAATGATTCCACGTAATGGGGATTTAAATGCTCTTTTCATTTTACTATTTTTAAATTTTGTTTTTTTATAGAGTTATTTTCCAGATATCTCCAGGTGGACATATTTTATTTTTACCCGGTTATAAGTATAGGTGACATGGATAGTACCGTCTTTCCCTTTGATAATTGCAGGGTAACTGAATTCGCCTTTTGGCTGATCTTCTAAAACGATTATCTCCTTCCAGTCTTCTCCATCAACCGAAGCAAGTATATTCAACTTGTTCCTTCCTCTTTCGATCGGATTACATATCAGTAACTGCAAACCATTGTCAAGTGATACAGCATCAATACCTGAATTATTGTTAATAAGAGTTGTGGCTTGTACTGGCGACCATGTTTTACCCTGATCTTTCGACCATGTCTCAACAATTCTTTTTTCTCTACTCCGGCAAAGCATCTGAATCTTCCCACCTTTGTAAAAAAGAATAGTGGGCTGAATAGCATTAAAGCCATTATTGTCAACTTTTGTTTTTCTCCATTGATTTAAATCCTGATCTGTGGTTTCCACATAAATATTCCAATTTTCTTTGGTCTCGATACTTGTTGGATAAAGGATTGTCCCATTTTTTAGTCTTACCGCTTTGTCTTTAATTGGCCCCAAAAAACTATCAGGGATTTGAACCTTTTCTGACCATGATTTCCCGTTATCTTTTGAGATTTTGTACATCCCCCACCATTCACGCGGACTAGGGCCAACTTTATAAAAGAGAATAATATCTCCATTATCCCTCTTAAAAAGCACCGGGTTCCAACATGGATAACGAAGTGTATCATTCATGATACCATCAGCAACCAGTTCAGGGCTTCCCCATTTCCCTTCTTTATTTATTGAGGTGTAAATACAAACATCCGGACGTCCTTCGTCCGTTCCCCCAAACCATGCAGCTAAAATACCCTTGTCTGTTTCAACAACAGTGGAAGCATGACAACTCCTGAATGATGCTATCTCATAGATAAATTCAGCATTTAAAACTTTTGCCTTGATTTTTTCAGGTAATGTCTTCTGTGCATATGCTGTCAAAATAAGCATTAACATTGCCAAAATTATAATTCCCTTCTTTGTTGCGCTCATAATATTCTCATTTCGTTTAATTTAAAATTTTTCTTAGGACAAGACAGGAATTACATCCGGGTAATAATAGTTTCCCCAAGGGCTACTACCATAGGCATTAGCAAGATTGGCAGCTATACCAGAGAGGTCACGGTATATGAACATCGCATTGATTCCAGAGCTCAGCCAATCTGTTACCTGTACACCTGCTACACTACCTCTAAATGTCTGACCTATATTTGTATTTGGTAAATCAGCTGTTTTAGCCATGTTAACACTAGATATAGACCCGGTAACCATTTGTTTGGATTGAGTTCCATATCCTATTACAATCACTTCTTCAAGACCTTTCAATTCACCTATGAGGACAACATCAACAGTTGTCTTACCGGCTACAGCAATTTCCTGGACAACATAACCAACAAACGAGAATACCAGAATTAAAAGGAACATTAGATGCATAATTTTAAAGCATTTTTTGCTCCAAATCGCAGGCATCAGACCTCTGATTCTCGATTTTTTTCCATGATCTTGGATGATTTGGTTGGCAAACAGTTACATTAATGAAATGTTGGATAATTGACCTGAAAGCTTTAATTCACTGCCGGTTCTATTTTTAGTTTCTTTGACTTTTCATTGTCTAGCCTGTCACTTTTATTGTTTTTTTAATAAACCGGGCTTTCGCCCGGTTTAACCCAACAACTAACTAACCGACTAACCTATTTATATAATGGACCGAAAGTATTACATGATCTGTAATCAGAACCCTCTTTATCACTTCCAAACGAATTCCAGGCACTTGGGCGGAAAATATTTTCCTCAACTATATTATGCATACAAACTGGAATCCTTAGAATTGATGCAAGTGTAATTAAATCAGCTCCGATATGGCCATAGGATATTGCACCATGATTTGCTCCCCAATTAGCCATGACAGAATAAACATCTTTGAATGGTCCAATACCGTTAATCCGTGGAACGAACCATGTAGTTGGCCAAGTTGGATCTGTTCTTTTATCTAAAATTTCATGGATATCATCTGGTAATTCGACAGTCCATCCTTCTGCAATTTGTAAAACCGGTCCAAGTCCTTTGACTAGATTGATCCTGTTCATTGTTACAGGCATCTGGCCAGCTGTTTTAAATTGAGATGAGAATCCTCCACCTCGAAAATATTCCAAATTGTCAGGACACCATCTTGTGTTTTCAAGGCATTTTTTTACTTCTGCCGGAGTTATCTCCCACCATGGCTTCATTGCGGGATTACCTTGTTTATCACGTTGTTGGGCAGTAGCATCTAAGGTAGTAGAACCTGAATTAATTAAATGTATAATCCCATTTTCAGCAAGTCCGGTCAATTTCTTTCCTGTTACACGTTTTACAGCCTCAGGGCTCCAATAGGTTCTTACATCAGAAAAAATTTGCGAAGTGTTAGTAAGCAAATGACCAAATAGCATTGATACCCCATTTAAACTATCATTTTCGGTAGCAAATACAAAAGGTTGTCTTATACCGTTCCAATCGAATGAGGTGTTCAAAATAGTTTCAGTAAAATCTCCGGTTGGATAAAAATCGGTCCACTGACGTTGACCCTGAAATCCTCCCACGAGAGCATTATGACCTTTACCTTCCTCACCAAAGCCCATTTTCGATATTTTAGGATTACCAATCATCAAGTCCCTGATAATAAGAGTCATTTTCACATTAACCTCCCATTCCCAGTCTTTTCTTTTGCGATCTGAAGGATTTTTGTTTGGATCCATCCCTTCAATACAATTCTTTTTGACCCAAACCATTGCCTTCTTAAACTCTTCCTTGTCATATATTTCTTTCTCAATCCGACCTAATATTTCTATCATGTCTACAAATTCAGTCCTCATTCCCAGGTAATCCTGGAAGAAATCAGGATTTACAGTTGAACCAATTATACCCATTGAAGTATATCCAAGTGACAGATATGACTTTCCCTTCATTAATCCTACAGCTAATCCTGTCTTCACAAACCGTAATATTTTCGCCTTAACTTCTTCAGGAATTGACTGATCACCCGAATCCTGTACGTCTCTTCCATAAATACCAAATGTGGGCAGTCCTTTTTGAGTATACCCGGCTAATGCTGATGCCAGATAAACAGCGCCAGGACGTTCTGTCCCATTGAATCCCCAAATTGCTTTTGGAATTAAAGGATCTGAGTCCATCACTTCTGTTCCATAGCACCAACATGATGTAACAGTCAATGATACACTAACTCCTTCCCTCTCGAATTGATCAGCACAACGTGCGGCATCAGCGACTCCGCCAATTGTTGTTTCCGATATAACACATTCTACTTTTTCTCCTCCCGGAAATCGAAGGTTTTCTTCAATTAAACGGGCTGCAGATTTAGCCATGTTCAATGTTTGCTCTTCTAAAGATTCGCGTATACCTCTCTCTCTGCCATCTATCACTGGACGTATTCCTACTTTTGGTAGTCTTCCTGTTAATCTATTTATCATATTTTTAATAATTTTTTATGAATTACTAATTTCATGTTTTTGTGTATAGAATTTAGATCAATAGTTTTTCGCTATTTATGAACATCCCTTTGTAAAACGCAATCATCTAGTCATTGAGGGGGGAGGTGTTTCAATCCCCCAGTTTTTATTGGGTTTAGGACCCATTTCAAATATCAAAGACCCACCTTTAACAATATCTTCATGGATTAACCATGCTTTATTTAATGGTTGTCCGTTAAGAGTTGCAGATTGAATGTATTTATTTGTACTTGAATTATTATTCGCCTGAATAGTAAAGGTTTTCTTATTTCCGACATTAATAATTGCTTTCCCGAAAAGCGGACTTCCAATAGCATAGGCTGTACTTCCGGGGGTTACGGAATAAATTCCCATCGAGCTTAATACGTACCACGCTGACATGGATCCCCTGTCTTCATTACCACAGAGTCCTCCCGGGCCAATGCGGTAAAACTGTTCGCAAATCTGGCGAACACGTTCCTGGGTTTTCCAGGGTTCGCCTGAATAATCGTAAAGGTAGGCTACATGGAATGAAGGTTGATTGCCTTGTACATATTGCCCAATGTTTCCCACTACACCAATATATTTCGGCGGAGTTATGTCAGAACTCATTGTAAAGGTAGTATCAAGCTTTTGGTTAAATTTCTGTTTACTGCCAAAAAGATTAATTAATCCTTGAACATCGTGCTGAACCGCCCACAGATATTGCCATGCATTTGATTCAGAGTACCAGCGGTTTGGTCGAACGCCCACCAAAAGGGGATCGAAATACTTATAATAACTATGATTTTGAGTCTCAAAACCCGAAGAAGCTGATAAAGTACTAACGCCGGTGACAATCTCTTGTTTTCTGCCATTCAATTCTTCTAGGAACGATCCGTCAGCTTTACGAGGACGCATAAACTCGGTTTTGGGATCCCAAACATTTTTATAATTCGATGCTCGTCCCATAAATAATTCGTAGTCAGAAGTTTTGCCCAGCTCTCTCGCGAATTGTGCGATGCACCAGTCATCATAGGCCAGTTCGAGTGTATTGGAAACGGCCTCCGTTGCTTTATCTACAGGTACATAACCTAACTTCAAATAATCAATTCCGGAACGACCTTTTGCATTTTTGGGCACAGGAGGTTTAGGCATTTCAAAAGCTTTTATACGCATGGCTTCGTAAATAGACTCCGCATCAAAATCACGATATCCTTTCATATAGGCATCGACGACAATAGGAACAAGATGATCGCCAATCATTCCCTCACCATAAACATTTAGAGAATGCTGTGCCGGTAACCATCCAAAATCTTTTGTTTTTGCTACGATAGATTTAATAATATCATTGACATGATCAGGTGCTATAATTGTCAATAAAGGATGTTCCGTGCGATAAGTGTCCCAACAAAAAAAGTTTCCATAAAAATCATACCCTTTTGCTTCGTGAACCTGCTCATCCATTCCAAAATATTTTCCATCAACGTCTTGGCAAATATCTTGTGCTATTAACGAATGGTAAAGAGCGGTATAAAATATTTCCTTTTGCTGCTTGGTTGCTCCTTCTATTTTGATTCGTGAAAGCTCATTATTCCATATTTCTTTTGCTTCATTTTTAACCCGGTCAAAATCCCAGTCCTTTAACTCAGCCTCAAGATTTTTTCGGGCTCCTTCCACACTGACATATGAAAGGGCAACTTTAACAAGAATTTGCTCCTTATTCTCTGTGTGATAATCAACAAATGCCCCGATTTTATCTCCAGTCTCGGCTTCTTTGAAAGGGTAAATGTCTCCAGAAAATCCAGAAGTTCTACTGGTCGCCTCAAATGTCCCATAATATAGGAATGGTTTGCTGAATTCAATAAAAAAGTACACTGCTCTGTTTCCATAACTTTTGTATCCTTCTATCTGTGTGTTGTTTATAATTCTGACCTGAGATGATTGTCCGGTGGGTCTACCACGATATCCTATATCAATAATTACGTGTGCATCGTTTGTTTTTGGAAAAGTATACCGATGGAAAGCAACCCTTTTTGTAGAGGTCAATTCCACATTCACGTTATAGTCTTTAAGCAAGACTGAATAAAAGCCGGGGGATGCGCTCTCAAGCGTATGGTCAAATCTTGAACGATAACCTTCGTCAGGATTTTCTAATGAACCAGGGGAAAACTGCAATTCCCTGGCTACTGTTGGCTGAAGAAGGATTTCACGGTTATGGCTAAATCCCATTATCGATGTGCCGTTCCAGCTATAACCGCCGGTATAGGTCCATCCTGTACTATTACATTCGGGACTTACATGTATCATCGCAAAAGGAAGAGAGGCTCCGGGATAAGTAAACCCGAAAAATTTTGTTCCAATAAAGGGATTGACATATTCAGCAGGGTCTTTACCCACTTCTTGTTTCTTATTATTTCTCAAGTTAGATGAGCAATTACATGTTGAAAACAGGAGACTGGCGAATAATAAGAATGTCAGACAAAAATTTTTTGTAATCATGAACATGATCAGTTGATTTTTTATAGCATTAATAATTAACATGATACAATTGTAGACTGTTCGCATAAAGCATTCCTATCCTATGATAACAACTAATTCCAAATATGTGCCATGACAGATATTGTACGTTATGTTCACTCTGTGAAATAAAAGCTTTGCTATTTCCCAGAGTGAATCATCCTTCTTTTTGCTTTAGCCCTTGCAATTCCTATGGTACAGACAAATGAACTGTGTCTATTTTCCGAATTTAAAAAATAGTGTGCCTGTTAAAGGTTCTTTATTAGAGTTGGCAATAAATATATATTTCTGACCCTGAGGACCTTCGGTATCAGCCCTGGAAAACTTTGTACCCATGGCACTGATCCCGTGCAAAAAGGAGATATTTCCTGAAGGAAATGGAGGGTTTACTTCCCCTCTTACCCCTGAACTGCTTGAATATTTTGCTGCTCCGGGTGTGAACAGATGCAGGAATAAATCACTCGTGGCTGAAACAATTGTAATCGGCAATTCTTTGGTTTGTACCTCTACAGCATAAAAGTTGGAATAATAGCCTTTAAACTCCGGGTAGACCCATGTTTGACCGGTTATTGTATTATTATATTGTTTATCGAAAACACCAAACTGTGTGCCTTTTAACCGGTTCTTCCAGACATGATAAGGACCATTTGACATTAGTTTTGCCCCTGTTACAAGATTTTCAGGGTATGAAAAAGTAATCCCGGTGAAATCAAATGAACCATTCGGGCGATAATCATAATCCAGTTGTAACCATCCTCCCGGTAATATTGTCCATTTCGCATGACAATCGCTGTCGTATAATAATTCAATAACATAGTTATTTCCTGAAGAGTAGTTCTTCATCTCTTTAAAAGTTGCTTTAAAACCGGTGAATTGAATTCCATTGTTGAACGAAATAGTTTTTTTATTGCTAAGAACTCCGGTAATAAACCCGGTTTTTTTATTGAATGTTACTTCTGTTTTTCCTGAGGAGAGAGTTATCAAGCTATCGTGCTCAGTTGCTATAACTTTATCCTGGGTACTTGCTACTAGACGCGAAGCAAAGTCCCTTGCCGGTGTTATATTCCACGACCATGTATTGATATTGCGGCCATATTGATCTGCTGCATAAACATATAACACATCATAACTTTCCCAATCTGCAGGAAGATTCAGGCTAAGCAAGCCACTATCCCCAACAGCAATATCCGGTGATTGAATTGTTCCGGCCTGCTTCTGTATTTGTACGTCGGGGAAAGATTTCCCATACTTTACCAATTCGAATGAATATTTACATAGTTTTAAATTGGAATATAAAAATCTGTTGTATAAAGTAAATTTCCCATTGAAATCAGGGGTAATGGCTTCTTCTTTGAAACAGACAGGCGACCAGATTTCTTTAATAACATAAAAACTTCCTTCTTTTTCGTGATACGGACCAAGAATTCCATCAGGAGCAGAATTCCCATTAGTGTCAATCGAGTCATTTAAATCTCTACGTTCAACACCTTCATCTGCAAACACCCATAGAAACCCTCCGGCCGCAAGCGGTTTAGAAATCATCAGGTTCCAATAATCATCAAGTCCGGCACCAGAACCACCATCGTAAAGTCCATGAAGGAACTCTGTTGGAAAATATATTTCTTTGCCATTAGTTAGGGCATTCTCCACATATCGATACCCGGGATAATGCTTCGTATTTGTACCATTTATTATTGACCATGGTTCAATTACTGTTCGTTTCTGGGGATCATAAAGGTCGTAATCCGTGCGCACATCTTTATTGAAACCGCCTTCATTTCCATTATCCCATAATACAATAGAAGGATGATTTACATCGCGTTCCACCATCTGTTTTACCAATCGCTTTGCTGTCGGTGTGTCGTAAAATTTATGCCAACCTGCAATTTCGTCGAGAACAAACAAACCAAGAGAGTCGCAAACATCCAGAAAATACTGGTCGGGGGGATAATGGCTCATCCTAACAGCGTTCATATTCATATCCTTCATCAGATTAACATCGTCAATAGCCAGTTGCTTACTGCTGGTACGACCCGATGAAGGCCAGAATGTGTGGCGACAAACACCTCGGAACATAATTCTTTGGCCATTAACATAAATCCCATCACTAAGTTTAATCTCAACTGTACGGAATCCAAATTTTTGTGTAATCTGGTGTATAACTTTTTTCCCATCATTAATACTCACAATAACCTGATATAGGTTAGGAAACTCTGGATTCCAAAGAGCTGGATTTTTGAACGATCCATTTATTGTTGCCTTATCTTCAATAAGATCGGCAGAAAAAGCCGATCCAAAAGATTTTCCGTTTAAGGTTTGCAATTGAGCTTTCACTGTTTTGGTTTTACCGGTACCTCCTGTAAAAACATCCATATGAAAAGATCCATCCGCTTTGGCATCAATAGCAACGTGGTCAATAAATTGTGATGGAACAATTTCGAGGTAAACCGGACGAAATATCCCGCCAAAGACCCAATAATCAGACGTCCTCTCAGCTCTGTTAATACTTTCGTTCGATGATTCTTTGCTCACATTTACCTCAAGAAGATTCTTCCCCTCATAATTAAGGAGGTCCGAAATATCATACTTAAAGCGATAAAATGCGCCCTGATGTACAGGCCCGGCTGACTTTCCATTTATCCTGACCTCAGTATCTGTCATGGATGCTTCAAAAACAATATATACCTTTTTCTTCTTCCAGTTTTTAGAAACGGTAAACTCATACTTATAAAGTCCTTTTTCGTTTGCCGTCAAATTGGGTTTTCCATACAGGTACGATCCGAACCCCTGCAATTCCCAGTTGGAAGGAACAGCAATTTTGCTCCATTTGCCGCTATTTCGTCCATTGGTACAAAAAAAATCCCATTGTACTGTATTGTCCTTATCTTTCCCTGAGAGATAAAGAACTTCTGTTTTCTGGGCATTAACTGAAACTAAGGCAAAAAGAATGACGGATAATAAAAATATGCTTCTCATATGATTTCCGGGTTTTATAATAAGCTGCGATAAATCTTGATAGTTTATGTTCTGTTAAAACAAAAAGTCATGGAAGAAAAGCTAAAAGCCTGTTTAAATATGAATTAAATTATATCGCCAACTTGCTTTTAGCTATGATATAGATAAATTTAACCAATGTTGTAAATTTTTGTCATGTAATTAGTTGATATATTAAATTTTCAACTGCACTCCGCTTTAATGGGTATTTCATATAAAAGATCTGTTCCAGAGGATTGATGCAGGAGAATTATCAGGATTTATTTCCATAATGTCCCCCATGTATCTCCACCATTTCTTAACAATTTCAATACTTCCCAGATCTTGTAATGAATTATTACCTTTCTGTTCCTGGTACGCAAAAAGGATATTGGTCTCTTCATTAAGAAAAATTGAGAAGTTAGCAGTACTATTTTTTTTCAATAATTTTACCATTCCCGGCTAATTTTCGTTATGCAGTTTTCTGTATTCTTCCTTAAATCCTGGAATAGTTTCATCTTAAAACCTAATCTTTTTCTATCATTTACGTCTAACCTAATTTTACAACAAAGGTGGAAAGTATCAGAACCAATATACCGATTAGAAGCACTGTAATTGTCTTATTGGCAGTGCCTTTCCATTCATTAAGAAAGATGCCCCATATATTGCTTATAGCAATATTCAAGGCCATTAATATACTCCATCCGAAAACTGCCATTCCGGGAGGAAGCTTACTTAATCCCATTCCGAAGAAGTGGAATTGAAGAAACCATAAAAACCCGGCAAGAAAAGTAAAGAAGATATTGTTTAACAGTATGTTTCCTGATACAGAAAAATAATCCTTATATGTTTTGTTTTTAATATTGAGAAAGCCGCAATAAATAAGGTTAGTAATAAATCCTCCCAGTAAAATAAAAATCAGAGAAGGATTTTTCTGGAAAAGGGGATTTGTACCGTGAGCAAGAGCCACATTTTCTATTGGAGTGCCTGCTTTAAAACCGAAGTTAAAACAGGCGCTCATTATACCGGCAAATATGGCTATGAAGATACCTTTTTTAAGAGTAAATTCTTTAATTGAAGCCTTTTTTTCCTCTTCGGTCAATCCTTTGCTTTTAAGCGATCCTGCATATCCGATAATTGCAATACCTGCGACTGTGATTGATACGCTAATAACAGTCAGAATACCTGCTGTTGAAGAGAAGAGGTTTTCTCCGGCAACTAATGGAGGTATTAGTGTTCCAAATGCAGCACACAGACCAAGTGCAATACTTTGGCCCAGGGCCACACCCAGGTAACGTATACTTAATCCGAAAGTCAGTCCTCCAAATCCCCATAGGGCACCAAAAAAAACTGCCATCAGTTTTGCAGAAGAAGGAGATTCTCTAATAATCGGGAAAAGTTCTCCCTTTGGAATAAAAATCAAAGCAAATAATATTGGCGCTACCAGCCAGGCTGCTACACCCTGACTGAGCCAATAAGATTCCCACGCCCATTTCTTTACTTTTTTAAACGGAACATAAAAACTTGCAGCGCTTATACTTCCTAATGCTATCAACAAAATACCTGAAAGTGGATTCATCTGGAATGTTAAAATTAATTATTGTCAACGCGATGTGCTATTAAAATGCTAAAGAATTTTAGCAGAAAATATTTCATTTTTCCATTTTTCAAATTACTTTTTAAAGAAAATTATAAATTCAGTGCCTTTCTTATTAGCGCAGATGCCTCGCATGCATCAGCATTCCGGATAACCTGAGTTATGCTTTCCATTCCAACCCGATCAACTGAACGAAACATTGCCTCCATCCATTCCTTACATTGAGTTGCTGCGGCCACTCCGTCTTCCCTGTAAGGAAAAATATCCAGAGTAAACCAGCCATTATAATTAATGCGTTTCAACCAGTACACAAGTTCAAGGTAAGCAACGATGTGTACAGCACCTACCATCATGTCATCATCCCAGTCGCCATAATTATCATTAAGATGCAGGTAATCCAGCTTTCCATACTTGCTTAACAATGCTACAGCTTGAGCAACATTTTCTGCACCCTGCATAGCATGTCCAACATCAAGTAGGACACCAACCTTATCCAGATCCTTTAATAAAAGAAGTACTGTACCCACGTGATCTACAAAGCAATGTGTCCTGGGTTCGCGAGCTTTATATTCGATGAGAATGCGAACTTTATCATTATGGTCCGCACACTCTGCAATGCTATCTGTTAGCCATTTCCATGCTTCAAGATAGTCAGCCTGGAAATGATAATCGAAACCATCCTGCCCTGGCCAAACATCAATATATTTGCAATCCAATTCCGCGGCCCAATCCATTACTTTTTTTATTTCATCAATACCAGCCTTTCTCATTTTCGCATCCGGCGCAGCGATGCTACCTTTTCCCCATTTTGCCTGAGTCCATAAATCAGGTACCAGCATGCTGATTTTGAGTCCTCTGTCATTAAACATTTTGGGTACTTCCCGGATATTGTCATCGTTAATATGCCAGTTCCCAACGAGTTCCAGGCCATCCAGCCCTTTCACCGTCTTTGCAAGATCAAGCATTTCTTTCATATCTTTACCTCCCCCTCCATAACCGCCAAGACAATAGCGGTCTGCACAATTTCCAAATGTAGGCAGGCACGCACCGAATAAATGATTTGCAATCATATAACCTCCTTTTAATATGTGAATAATACAAAGATTGTTTTCTGATAAAGTCTGTAATGTTGCATGTACTCAGTTTTATGAGTCTTTAATCTCAGATGATATTCCTCCTTCCCTCGATAAAGTGGGTGGCTCAAGTCAACTATTCTTCCCTGAATCATAACATAACTTCTTTGATTTCCTTAATAATCCGCTCCAATTGGGGTATATAATAATTCTCCATTACCGGAGAAAAAGGAACTGGCGTATTAGGTGCTGCAATCCTTTTAATCGGAGCAATCAGATAATCTGTCAATTCTTCCGCTGCCGTAGCAGCAATTTCAGCACCGATTCCGCCCCTTTTGGGCGCTTCTTCTACTATTACTAATCTGCCGGTTTTTTCTACAGATTTTTTAACAGTTTGCCAATCGAAAGGGACTAATGACCTGGGATCAATAACTTCGATACTGATACCCTCTTTTTCAAGGGCATCGGCTGCCTGTATACAACGATGCATCATTAATAAAGTTGCGACAATAGTTGCATCGCTACCGGTCCGACGTATTACAGCCTCCCCCATTGGTATTGTATAATCTTCATCAGGTATTTCACTGGAAGCATCAATTGCTCCTGTTTCAGCTCGTGCACCCTTTGATCCATATAATAACTTATGTTCAAAAATGAGTACGGGATCGTCGCAACGAACAGCGGTTCTAAGCAAACCTACTGCATCATATGCTGTGGCCGGTACAAGAATTTTAATACCCTGTAGCGGCATAAAAAAGGGTTCCATACTCTGAGCATGTTGCGCACTTCTTCCTGTTGCACCCACCGGGGCTCTTATTACAATTGGGACACTGATTTTTCCTCCGGACATGTATCTCATTTTAGAAATCTGGTTCGCAATCTGATCCATAGCACAGAACAAAAAATCACCATACTGGACATCTGCTATCGGACGTAAGCCATTAATAGCAGCACCAAGAGCCACTCCCATAAAACCGTTTTCGGAAATAGGTGTATTGATCATTCTGTCAGATAATTCCTTTTCCATTCCAAGTGTCACAGTAAAGGCTCCACCCCAACCTCCGGGTATGGCAATGTCTTCTCCAATACAAAAGACTGTTTTATCCCGTTCCATTTCCTCAATCAGGCATCTTCTTAATGCGTCAGCAATTGAAAGTTTTTTCATTCAAATTATTTAGAAATTGTAATTTCAATATAAAAATATCATCATTAAATTTTCTCAACAAAAATGTCCTCAAGGGCATCTTCAGGTTTCGGATCTGGCATTAATTGAGCAGTTTTAACTGCAATCTCGATTTCATTGTCAACATCAGACTGAATTGTTTCAAGATCAAATTTATTTATGTCTTTTCTTTCAAGAATATATTGTTCAAATCGTTTTATGGGCTCATTTTCCAATGCTTTTCTCTTTTCCTCTTCAGGTTGATAAAGCGCTGGATCACGCCGTGAATGACCTGTTATACGGTAAGTCTTTAACTCAAGGAGTGTCGGTCCAAATCCATTCCTGGCACGAGTAACTGACTGAAGAGCTGCTTCATACACTTTCAACACATCATTACCATCTATTGTTATTCCGGGAATTCCGTATGCTGCTGCTTTTTCAGAAATAGTTTTAGTTTTCATCACTGAACCCACGGGAGTCGAAGCACCATATAAGTTATTTTCTACAACATAAACCACGGGCAGATCCCAGATTGCGCCCATATTTACTCCTTCATGAAATGCACCCTCACTGGTTGCACCATCTCCCATAAAACATACTGCTACACCAGGCTCTTTCTTCATCTTAAATGCAAGGGCCAGGCCAGTTGCAATTGGTACTCCTCCTCCAACTATTGCTATTGCCGGTAACATTCCTTTGGAAAAACTGCCCAGATGCATTGAACCCCCTTTACCTTTGCAGCACCCGGTGGTTTTACCAAAAAGTTCATCAAGTATCTCCTGTATTGATAATCCTTTTGCTAGTGCATGTCCGTGAGGACGATGAGTGCTTGTAATAATATCACTCTGTTTTAAAGCGGCGCAAACGCCTACTGCACATGCTTCCTGACCCTGATATTGATGTATCGTACCTGGCATTATTCCTTCTAGAAAAAGAAACTTAATCCTTTCCTCAAACTTTCTGATAGTTACCATTTTCCGGTAAAGTTCCAGAATGAAACTTTTTGCATATTTGTTTTCGTTCATATTGATTCTATTTCCTTCATTAAAAATGTAAGAAATTCTGCAGCTTCCCTGCCGTTAATTAATTTGTGATCAACTGTTAATGTGATTACCGTAACCGGCAAAATAATTACCTTACCGTTATTTACAATTGGTGTATCTTTAATAGTCCCAATGGATAAAATTGATATTTGGTCAGGAGGTATCACAGCCTGAAATGACCGCACGGGATACATCCCCAGATTACTTACAGAAACAGTTGCACCTGACAGGTCCTCAGTTGTAAGTTGGTTTTCAGATACTTTCTTTGTGAGTTGTTGTAATTCATCATTAATCTCACTTACGGATTTAATATCACAGTTTTTTATGACCGGAATGTACAGGTTGTACTTCTCGCTCATTGCAACACCAATATTTACATCACTTTTTTCTGTAACCTTTTCATCTTCAAATCTGCTCCTGAAATGAGGGAAAATTTTCATAACACTAGCAAGATTTTTAACAAAAAAAGCGTCAAAAAATAATTTTCCATCCTGTTTGAGTTTCAATGATTCGCGCCTGTTAATGAGATTGGTCATATCAACCTCTCCGATAAGATGTATCGGAGGAATGTCGTGTATGCTTTGCAACACCCTTTGGGATATTGATTTTTGATTTGACGACAAAGAAATCGCTTCAGTATTGTGAATTTTCTGAATTACTTTAATGTCCTTCACTTTCATCACGTCATCTCTGGTGATCCTTCCCATTGGCCCTGTCCCTGTAACAGTTCCAAGATCAATTCCATATTTAATTGCAAGATTTCTAATAAGAGGCGGGACTTTCGGAACATCGTCCTCAGATCTAAAGGAATGATCTGTTGATTTTTCTGCATTCAATAATGATGCATTATCTTTGATATCAGGAAGATGTTCCTCCGGAGTACCTATATAAGCTATTACTGTTCCCTGTTCGATTTCAGTTTCTTCTTCTACAAGGATTTTTAGAATGGTCCCTTCAGCAATTGATTCGAGGGTATTTGTTGCTTTATCGGTTTCTATTTCACATAGCAGATCTCCTCTCTTGACTGAATCTCCTTCTTTTTTCAACCACTTGATAAGAGTAACAGTATCTCCTGTTGTGCTAAGATCCGGCATTTTTATTGGAATAGCCATTTTGGATATAAAAAAAGTTTAGAAAAATAATATACTATGACGCAGTCTGTGAATTCCACATTTCCTGTAAAGAAAATTGATGAATCCTTAATGTTTACAGTTACGCGTTATTGGTGACAGGATATTTTTACATAAAGTATCCTGAATCCAGATCAAATTCCTGATAATTATTCAAACTTCATGGATTTAGGTTGGTATTCAGGTGCCAGTCTCAGCCAAGGGGCTTTTGGTCGTTCCATATATCCCCATTTCTCCAGAGCTCTTTTCAGCTCTTTGTTCTCAGGGTTTATTGCGGCCTGTGGAAGTGGGATGCCTTCCATTACAGCATTTATGGCTTGCTGCCATGACTTTGCACCGGCTGTATATCCATCGGGATGTCCAAGCATTCCTCCACCTGCCGGTATAATTATATCCGGTCCATATTCACCAATGATCACTTCGGCAAGACCAGGATAAACTCCCGCACAAGGCATAGGGAAAATACGTTTGATATGTCCCCATGGAGCAAGTTTTACAAAAGAAGTGCGAAGGCCTTCTTCCAGTGATACCATTGGAATGGAGGACCACATGGTTGGGGTTAACATCAGATCTGCACCACATAAACGGCAAAGTTTTGCCAATACCGGCCATGCAATTTGTTTCATCATTGCAATCATATGTGAGGCATGAAGCATGACAGGTACGTTGATATCAGGATTCGAAGTCAGTTCCCGGAGTGATGCTAATCCGGCTGAATACGTTACCAATAAGCCGTTAGCTCCCAAATCTATTGCACGACGTGCTTTATCCATCATTTTCTGCGGAGAATCTGTGATACTGCACATATACAGCATCTTTTTACCAGTTTTATCCTCAACACGTTTAATCTGTTCCATAACCAGGGGTAATCTCTGCTCCATTGTATTATTATATGCGTCAGCCAGCATCTCATCATCTTTACACATATCTGCACCACCCGCAAGAGTAAGACGAACCTGATTTGCTGTCTGTTCCGGGGTCATGCCCATTTTAGGCTTGATAATATGAAGTGACAATGGGCGTTCTTTTACCCCTGTCAGCTCGCGTATCCCATCAACACCAAATTTCGGTCCCTGAAATTTTTTTAACAATTCCTTACCTATAAAAATATCAGTAAGCATAATATTTTTTGAGTATGCAAAACAATTTCCTGCTACAGCCAATAACATCATAGGCACATTATCACCCCATGCACGAATAGGGAAGGCAAGCTGAACAACAGCAGCTTTAACATAGGGATCATCAGTGGGAATTTCATGGTATCCGACCATCTTGCTGGACATTGCTATGCGCACCTCTTCCGTGTCTTCTTCCACCTTTTCCCAGGTACCTGTTGAGCCTTCGAGCCCCATTGCCTGAATCAGAGCAAGATGGTCGAGAAATTTCACACCTTCCAAACGATCCTTTAAATAATAAGATGCAATAATATGGTTGTCCAGGTCAATGCCGTCTAACATCTGATGAAAAATCTCAGGATCATAATAACGTTTCATAATGTAATATTTATATTAGTTAATAATTAGTTTCCAGAAAATATTATTCCATTTGGTCCTTATCTTGGCGTTGCATCCGGTAAACCACCGTCAACCGGTATAGTAGCACCCGTTGAGGGTGTTTGTCTTGTAACGAAAAACAGAACTGCATTAGCGACATGCCTGGCAGTTATTTTTGTTTTCAGAAGATTCCTGTTTTTATAATAATCTTCGAGTCCTTTTTCATCCAATCCTCTTGCTTTCATCCTTCCAGGTCCTATTTCTTGCCATAAACCTGATTTATGATGTCCGGCTGAGAAAACTCCATCAGGGGAAACCATATTTACTCTGATATTATATTCGGCAAATTCTAAACTGGCAATTCTGGCTAACTGATGACTTGCGGTTTTTGTGGCGCTATAAGCCCCGAAGTTCGCACCTGGAGCAAAAACATTTTTAGTCGATATAAGTACTATATCTCCACCTATGTTTTGCGCAATTAAATTCCTTGCGGCTTCAGAAAGAGTTAACAAAGTTCCTTCGACATTTACTTTCTCCAACCGTTGGAAATCTTTTAAATCCAAATTAATTAGCGACGCTACCAATGCTATTCCGGCATTTATAACAACAATATCAGTCCCGCCCCAGAGTCTTGTAATCTGATCAAATGCATTTCTGACGGATTCTTTTTCTGTCACATCCATCTGGACTCCCCTGACTTTGCCAGGGAAATCATTATCTAACTCCGAAACTACCTGATTCAATTTATCCGGCATAATGTCACTCATCATGACTAAACATCCTTCTTCCAATAGTCGCTTGCATATACCGTAACCAATGGCACCTGCCGACCCGGTTACCAATGCAACTTTGTTTTGTAGCAGCTGACTTCTATTTAATATGATTTTTTTTATGGTAACAGATGCTATATCTTTTATAATGATTTTATTGGGTTCTTCCCCTTTAATTCTTTTGTAATGATCCAATGAGTGCTTTATTCTTTCAGTAATCTCAGTATTTGTATGCTCTCCGTATGCTAAATCAATTACTAATAATCCACTTTCACTACTTTGAACTTCAGTTTCTATTTCAAAAGTATTTTGGACATCAATCTCCATTCTTTCAGGATGATAGAAGATTTCTTCTTCTATTTCAGTTTTTTTGGTAAGAAGTCCGCGTAATATTAATATTGGTTCAAAGGGCAAGTCCATCTTTTATTACTTTGATAATTATTTAAATAGTTATAATTTTTCAATCATTTCCCTAATATTCTGACTCACAGTATTACCTTTAAAAACTGCACTGCCGGATACAACAATATCAGGTTTAAGCATTGAGATTTCTCTAATGTTTTCGAGGGTTACACCACCATCAATCATTATAAGTATATCAGTTCCTCTTTCCTGTATCAGCTTTTTTACGCATTCAAACTTCATTTTTACAGAAGAAATAAACTTTTGTCCGTTCCACCCTGGATTTACTGCAAGAATTACAACCATCTCTACCTCATCCAATAAAGGTTCGATAACATTATACGGTGTTCCCGGATTTATTGATATGCCACGAAGAATATCCGGATTTTTTTCTCTGATAAACTGAAGTGTTTTATGCTGATGAATTGTTGATTCATATTGAATAGTTAAGATATTTGCGCCGGCATCAATGTATTTATCTATGGTAGCCAGAGGATTATTTATCATCAGGTGTACATCTTTTAACATATTGGTTTTGAGTTGTCTTATAACTTCAGGACCAATTGTCAACATTGGACAGAAATTTCCATCCATCACGTCTATATGAAGTAGTTTAGCCTCTGATTTTTCCAATGTTGAAATGGCATATCCAAGATTTAAAAAATCAGCTGACATAATACCAACACTTACTGTTGGAATTATTGATTTCAAATACTCTTTGGTATTCAGTTTATCATCCATAACAGGTTTATGGTTTTAATCAGACTCTCAAGTTTCTTTCAATCTTTAAATTCAATTCCATAATATTCCACAAATTCTTTTTGTTCAATGCAGACAAGAAGTATAAAATTTCAATGATAACAATCTGAAGGCTACATGATGAAATAGCCGCAGCCTTAACTTTATGTTCCTTAAATGAAGTACAGAAATGAAAATCACAATTATTCTTCATCTGAGGAAAAATATAATTTGATATTCCTACTGTTGTAGCATGTAATTCTTTTGCAGTCAAAAGGGCATTGATAATATTTCTGGATCGCCCGGAATGTGAAATACCTACTACGATATCATATTTATTAACTCGTAAACTTTGTAACGTCATTTGATATTCATCATCATATGCCTCTGCCTGAATATCCAAATGTAAAAATCGGCTAGCTGCGAAGTGGCTTATACTGCCAGACGCGCCAATTCCGAAAAACAATACTCTTTTTGCTTTAGCAATTAGCTTTGCCAGATTTATCAGATCATCATAATTTAATAATTTCTGGGTTTCTTTTAAACTATTAATATATGTTCCAAATATTTTATTGATAATATCGTTGTGATTGTCCCCGGCAGATATTGGCTCGTAAATTTCTTTAAAGCCAGTCGGAATCTCTTTTATGATATCATATTTAAAATCAACAAAATTTTCATACCCTAATTTTTTTACAAATCTGCTGATGGTGGTAGCACTTGAATTGATTTTTTTTGCTAATTGATGAATAGTAAGGAAAGGTATTTGATCAAAATTTTTCTTAATAGCTTTAGCAATTAATTTGTCGCTTGGAGTCAGATTTGAAAATGAAGTCTCAATTTTTGATACTATTCTTGCCATATCTAAAAGCCGTTTTAAATGTTAACCCTTTGGTATTCAAATATTCTTTTGATTCTTTAAATCATTAAATAATTCCAATGCGTGAGATGGTTTCATTTTTTCGTGTACAACTTTTCTAATGCAAGTCATCATTGCTTTTGGTGCATCGCTTTGAAAAATGTTACGTCCCATATCAACCCCACTGGCACCTTCCTGAACAGCATTATAGGCCATTGTTAGAGCATCCAGCTCCGGCAATTTTTTACCACCAGCCATAACTATTGGTACAGGGCAGGAAGATGTTATAGTTGAGAATCCTTCACCTACATAATAAGTTTTCACAATTTGAGCTCCTAATTCTGCACAAATTCTGCAAGCCAGGCGGAAGTATTTTGCATCGCGTATCATGTCTTTACCAACTGCAGTTACTGCTAATACCGGGATACCATATCTTAATCCCAAGTCCACAAGTTTCGTCATATTGTGGATTGATCTTGTTTCAAATTCACCTCCAATAAATACCTGTACGGCGATTGCTGAAACATTCATCCTTATTGCATCTTCTATGTCCACAGCAATTTCTTCATTGGAAAGTTCTTTTAAAATACTTGCTCCGCCACTTGCCCGCATTACAATTGCTTTGTTAATCACCGGTGGAATTGTAGAACGCAATATTCCTCTTGTAAGCATTAGTGCATCTGACAAAGGTGCGAGCGGAACAATATTCAAATCAATCCGTTCCAATCCACTTGTAGGTCCCTGAAAATAACCATGATCAATTGCGAGCATAACTGTTTTGCCACTGTCCGGATTAAAAATTCTTGACAACCGATTCTTCATACCCCAATCAAGAGAACCTGCTCCTTTTAAGAAGAATCCTATATTTTCCGCAGGAATATCTACTTGAAAGTTCTTTTCCTTTTTTATATCATCCAGATCTGCCATAGTATTTATTTTTAATGATTTAGATTTTTGGTGAATTTAATAAATGTAATGTATCGTTATTCTTCTATAAGTTTTAAAAAAAAGACCTTAATACTACGTATTCAATTAGTGTTTTGATGTCATTATTGCAACAGAATCATTTTCAACTTCCGGGTTATACTCAATTTTTCAGTCTTCAAATATAAGTAATAAACTCTTATATTCATAAATAAATAAAAACATATTTCATTTTATTTTAATATTTATGAAATTATATTTCATTGAATTTATATTTAGGTTACCTCACTAGTGTTGTGTTGTTTTTAAAATAAAATTGGTGTAATACTATAATTCATACCGAATAAGAATTAAAATCAGAGGGAGGAATCCTGTTTTTTATGGACAAAAATTAAGGGTTTTACTGACAAGTGAAATGGATAATATCATATGTCTGTTGTTGTTCGATGGGGGATTGCGAATAAGTAACCGCGATCATTTTCATTCCCGGTGTCCAAAGGGTTTTGATAGTTTCTTTTACCACTTCTGGATCACCAACCATGCGGGCATTGAGAATAATTCCTGAGCTAGCCAATACTTCAGTAAAAGGTGTTGCTGGATTTGGGGAAGGGTCGGTTTCTGAAGTAAATGCTGCATCTATCATCTTTAGTCCTCTAATTTTTGTAACCAATCCGGCTTTCTCTGAATAATTTCCGCATGAATGCAATACAGGTCCTCCGAATGCTTTACCAACCTTTTCGAAAGATGGGCATACAAGATTCAGGTAAGTATCAGAATCAACCATTACTATATTGTCATCGCTCATTCCGAACCCCTCGAAAAACCTTGAAGAAGCAAAACCATGACCAGGTTTAACCAGAACATCTCCGATTAGTCTTTCCTGTTCCTTATAAAAATCAATAATCAAGTCAGCCAGCATGTCCAGAAAATTCAATGTTATATCCGGCTCCAAAATCATAGATATCAAAAAATTGCTGGTGTCAATAATACAAGTAGCATTGTTAAAAGGGGATTGAATATCGCTGTAAGACATGGGCAGCATACCTTTTGTTTGTTCCAAAAAATATTCAATCATATTTAATGTATGGCGTCCAACTTCTGTATCTTTTATTGGTTTGGCATCATATGATAAGGCTTCATTAGTGGTTTGAAATTTAGGTCTTGTTGCAGGAGCTTGTCCGGGATTCCATAAATAATCGATGTCAAATGCACTGCCAACAGACCCAATACCATACCAGGGTTCCAAAAAATTGGGAACATCAGTCTTGTACTCCATACTTTTTTTTAATGCCCCCAATTGCCATTCAAGTGACTGTTTCATGATTCGGCAACCATATGAAAACACTTCAGCTACGCGCATACGTCGATAAACCAAAACACCTGATGAATTTTTCATAAAATTTGAACACCTTTCGGCAAGCGTTTTTTCATATTCGAGGTAAGCCTCAAAGCAAAAATCAGATGTCTTTACAGGCTCGACAACTGTTGCCTGCGTATCCCTTTTTGAAGTATCAAATGATTTATAATGCATATTATGAGTTTAAGCTTTCTAAAGGCTTAATTTCTTTGATTGATAGTTTTAGGATGAGCCAGTTAACCATGTAAACAGAGGACACTACCAAAAATATCAGAAAATAACTACCGGTACTTTCGAGAATTAATCCAACAAATGAAGCTGATAAAGCTCCTCCGGCCGCTCCGGCAAACCCACTAAGACCTACCATTGTTCCAACAGCTTTTTTAGGATAAATGTCAGAAACAATGGTAAAGATATTTGATGCCCAACCCTGATGGCCGGCTGCAGCTAATGCAATTAACCCAACAGCCACCCATAGGTTTTGAGTTTGTGAAACCAGCATCACAGGAAGGACAATCATTGCACAAATAAGAATGGCGTTTTTCCGGGCGAAATCAATACTTTTCCCTGATCTGATAAATTTGGAAGAAAGCCAGCCTCCGCCAATACCTCCAACGGTTGATACAGCATAAATTATAATAAGCGGAAGGACAACTTCTCTCAGGTCTATTCTGAATGATTTATTTAAATAATCAGGTATCCAGAATAAGAAAAACCACCATACCCAATCTGAAAGAAACCTAGTAGAACAGATGGCAACAGTTTGTTTGTATCTTAATAAGTTAAGCCATCTAATTTTATACCCAGATTCGGTATCTTCATCATCCTGAATAATATAATTCAATTCTTCCGTCGATATGTCAGGGTGTTTTTCCGGAACCTGATACCAGGCCAACCAAAAAAATATCCAGATAACACCGAGGGAACCGGTGATGATAAAAGCCCACCGCCACCCAAGAGTAAGAGTAACCCCTGTAACAATTATAGGAGCAGTAATTGCCCCTATTGTTGATCCGGAGTTAAAAAGGCCGGTTGCGAAAGCTCTTTCCTTTTTAGGAAACCACTCAGCCACACTTTTTACAGCAGCCGGAAAATTGGCAGATTCACCTAATCCAAGTGCAAAACGAGAAGCTGCAAAACCGGCAAAGCTACGAGCAGCCGCGTGAGCGATTGCTGAAATACTCCATACGACAATAGCCCACACGTAACCTACACGGGTCCCGAATTTATCTAAAAACCGACCAGTTATTATCAAACCGATGGCATACGCGATTTGAAAAGCTGTAACGATGTATCCATAATCGGATTCGCTCCATCCCAAATCTTCGGCAATATATGGTTTCAGGATACCAATTACCTGTCGGTCAATGTAATTGATGGTTGTAGCAAAAAAAAGTAATACGAGGATTCTCCAACGATAATTTCCAATTTTATTCATATTTTGTTATGATAACATGAACTGGCTCAAACGTATACCTCTATCTTTCTTCATCTCGTCAAGGGCTTTAGCATCATCCCAAAAGGTTTTTTCATGTCCGGGTTTCTTGTATTTCTACAACCTCATCATACACATCGGGATTCAAAATACCATTCAAGCGGATTGAAAACAGGGTTCCTGATGGCTGAATTTCCCTTATGGGCTATGATTGGATATTTTTTATACTCCTTCTTATGAACCATTTAACTTTCAAGCCAAGTGTAGCCACAGGTTAATAAATTGAAACCATTTCCTTTCTGGTCATGTTTTAAAGAAGGTATATGCCAATTTAGCTTTACCCCATGTATCGCATTGTTCCAGGTATTTTTTCTCACCAGTAGCCTTGTAACAACCCATCACTCCTGTACAACAAGTTCCCCTTATCCTGCTATCATCAAATTCCTTCCATGAATTTACATATCGATAATTATTTACTCTATCCAAGATAGCTTTTACAGATTCTTTATTAAATATTGATTGAGCATCAGTAATCAGGCAGATGAATAATAGCAACATTAATAATTTTATTCTCATCGGTTAGAAATTTTAATCGATATTCGTTAAAAATAAATATAACTCATTAATTTTAAACGAATTCTTTAGTTGGATATTCTGGATTTGTTTAATGGCACATTGGTGATTGTGATAATTGACCCCGGTTCCACTTTTACACTATTGCCACTGAATGGTTTAACAATGTTAGGAGAATATGGATCGACTATTTCCATTTCTGAAAAGCTGATATTTTTCCACTCTATTTCAAGATTAACTGGGTTTAAGGACCGGTTCAAAATAACAATTGTTGCCAAATTATTATCTCCTTTAAATGCAACCATTTTTAAATCATCCATGCTGTTTTTCGTTTCTACACGATACATTCCTTCTTTAATTCTTCGGGAATAGGCACCAAAAACACGCAATTGATTGCTTGAAGGAACTGGAACGAAACCGTTTTCAGGACTAACAACAAAAAGCGAACGCGTAGCACCAAACGATACTTGTTCTATATTCAGAATGCTCCAACAATAACATATTAATACTGCGTTAGCAAGCGTTAAGTTCTTGTTATACAATTGCCCCATTGCTAAAGCAATCCGATAGCTGTCCACTTGATATCTGTCGTCGTTTATGCAAAGTTCAGTGGAAATGAAAGGACGTGAATTCACTTTACCATTCCACGCTATTAATGTGGAATCAAACGCGTCTGGATTATCAAAACACAATTGATAATCATACATGTTAGAAGCGCTGTAATCTATACATTTCCAAATTTCAGGATTACTGGTGTACTTATTTACCCTTAGCAAAGCATTTCTTAAAGAGCTAGCGTTGCCCATGTGAATTTTAATATATTTAAAACCTGCTTCGTCAAGCGCTTTTCGTAATTCGGGAACGAATCGTTTTATCCTATCTTCCGGCATATCAACTTCATTTTGAATTCCAACAATTCGTGGTACACTTCCAGCTTTTTTCAGTGCTTCACGGCAATATCCAACAATTGCCCTTGCATATTCTTTTTCATTGTCTCCAATCCACCGGGGGAAATCCCAAAATTCAAACATTACAAAGCCTCCTAATTCCTGAATCTTTCGATTATATTCAAAATCACTTATTTCTCCATTGGGAAAGTTATCCCCATAATAATGTGCTTTCGCATAACTTACATTATCCCAGTTATTTAAATTCGGATTTAGAAGGCCCCCTACAGGATATTCACGTTGACAAAGCAAATTGTACTCGCTAATGTATTGCCACCACTTTGTTTTTCCTTCCTCGCTTAACTGACGGTAAGCAGTTGGGATGCCAAGACCGCCCCACCCCAACATTTGCTGATAAGTGATGTTGGAATTAACCTTGACCTTTTCATCAATAGTTTCGGGAGTAAGCAACCTTGCTGATAGCGATCCTTCCTTTCCTGTCAGGTGAATCTGATTTCTTCTAATATCTTCAATAATTGTTTGGTTAATAATATCCTTTCCATTAATCGAGACTATAAGTTTTAGTTTATAATTTAATTCAACAGTTATAGCTTTTATTAGCTTATCAGCAACAATTTCTATTTTATTGTATTCAAGTTTCGGAAATCTTGGTAATTTTTCCTGATTGAGGTTAAACCCAAAGGAATCGTAATAATATCTGCAAAAATAAAGCCTGTTTTCGTGTAATTCGATATAAAAGCCTTCCCTCGGGCCGGAAAAAATCCATTTTATTCCTCGATCACCACTTAATGAATCCAACACTATTGTTCGCTTAAAAAAAGAGGGTAAAACCTCATCAAAAAATATCCGTTCATTAGGAGAATAATTTCCAAAGCCTCTCCTGTCAGTTTCCCCAAGGCCAAGCGACAAAACTGTGCTGTGCATACCAGCAGGTTCTTTCCACTCCGACAACTTAATTTCCTGTGCTATAACATAGTTCGATAAAACAAATAAGAAAAAAATGAATATTACAATACTAAAATTGAAACGCACATTAAATTGCAGATTCATATTCAAGACTAATTATTGGTTTAGGACACAACTTAAAACTACTTTCTTCGATGCTATTTTCAGTGTATACATATTTAATAATGTGAATAAGTGTCGAAATAAAATAAGTCATTAACATATAATATACATATTGTCAATAAATTATGCATTATAAATTTAATTAAAACCTTGAATATAAATATATTATTGCATAACTTTTAAATATATCAGTCAATATGATTCCCAAAGTAAAAGAACTCAAATTAATTTCTATCTATTTGTATATCTGTGATATATATGATTAAAAAAAAGAGACACATGTGAGTGTTCTGACACATTCCCGGTCTAGCGTATAAACTGGATTCGGGATAGCAAACTTTTCCGAAGCGAAACTCTAATCCAACAGGAGGTGTTAAATGGGTTAGAAAGGCTATGTTGAGCGCCAGTTGGAAGGGCTGCCGCTTTTCTTTATTTTGGAATGCCCCGGTTCTTTTTCAGGACCACCATATACGATGTACCCCTGACAAGACGAGAACCTTTGCCGGTAGCTACCGCAATTTCGTTCAACCCATCATTATCAACATCGCCTATATTTATCCAACATGACTCTGCTACACTAACATTAAAATCCAATATAATATCCTTTTGAATTGATAGTGGATTAATAGAGTTTATTTTGAACCTTAAAACACGCGCATAACCATTCCCGTTTGGGATAAGCTCTTCTCCACGAGTACTGATATAAAGTTCCTTCATCCCGTCATTATCAGCATCAACCCAATAGCAGTTGTCTTCAGAAATGCCCGAATCCAAATCAGGATCTTCATCGGCAATGGTGCATATGGGTGTTGCAACTCCGCCGCTTATTTTGTAAGCTATTATAGTCTGCTTGGACACATTTTTATAGCGTTTCCATTGTACAATCAGCTCTTGCTGTCCATCATTATCAATATCTCCAATTGTACTTGTACATTGAAAAGCAGGATGCCCATTATACCCATCAATAGTTAGGTATGGAATCAAGGTTCCTGAAGCATCAAATTTAAAAATACGCACATATGCAGCATTTGTCCTGTAGCAATCGCTTTCAATGAACTCCTGATGTCCATCATTATCTATATCGGTTATCATGGCATCTTCACCGGAGCCTGAGTTTTGGTATATTTTTGTTCTTTGAATACTTGTCAATCCTGAATCAATGCTCCATCGAAAAATTTCTCCACTTCCGCAATAGGCTGACAGCATTTCCTTCACTCCATCACCATCAATATCGTATATGCCGAAGCCATGAGTCCACCGGCTCTCATTATTACCTGTGTCATTCATTACCTTCTTCGTAATAATATTACCATCCGTTTTTAGTACATATATCTTTGCAGGACTTGGTTTCCCATCACAACCAGTCCCGAGCACAACCTCATTCTGACCGTCATTGTTTAAGTCAGCTATCCTGACGTTTTTAATCATCCCAGGATAAAAATCCGCAAAGTTAGAACCTAATGTCTTTGCACTCCATATTCCGCCTGAATATTTATATATATCCAGTTTGCTATCGGGGCATCCACCAGTCAGAATTTCATTCTTCCCATCATTATCCGCATCACCTATTGCAACCTCCCATCCGGCAAAACTCTGGTCTGAAACGCCAACAACCACACCTGCCCATCCAGTCTCGATGCTCGCGATACTGGTAAGAGCAGGTAGAGTTGGTGCTATATTTCCATGGTAAACTTTGAAAGTATCGCATTCATACATACAAGTGGCAGCATAAGTTCCAATGGCCATTGAACTTGTACCCCACAGAACCGAAATAATCGTCCATAATAATACGGCCAATAAAATCCCTTTCTCTTTTTTCATAAGATATTTCTTATCCTTTCGTGTTAAATTCCATCTAATGAACTTATTCCATAAATAAAAATTTGGTATCATTAGCTTAACTAATGAAAGCCTGCGTCCATAACTTTTGGAGGTCATTCTCAAACCACCAACCATGATAGCAGTAATACCAACTGTTGAATTTCTTAGAATATCTCTTCTTGTTGTCATGATTTTTTTTATTTATTAGGTTTCTGATATCAGAAACTTGCTTGCAACTACATACCATTTTTAAGATTATAACCTTCCCCATTAATTATATGCTCCGTATTTTTTGCAAAATTCGATAAATCGTCTGACCCGTTCGGGTTTTACATCATTCTGTATAATATGAGCCGGGGCAATCATATAACCTCCTCCTTTCCCAAAGATACTGATCTTTTCAATAATATCGTGTTCCAGTTCTTCATCGCTTCCATTTGGCAGCAAATCCTGCTGATCGATAGCTCCCCAGAAAACAAATTTATCTCCAAAATTAGCTTTCAGGTCCTTTGGTAAATGGCCGGGAACACCAGGTTGTACGGGATTAAATACTTCAAAACCAATCTCGCGAATATCGTCGAGTAACTCGGCTACAGCACCATCGCAATGCAAAATAGGGATGATATCGGGCTTTGCCTCTTTAAAACGCTTCACCATGCGTTTGTAAATCGGTTTCAGCTGTTCCCTGAAGGTTTCCGGAGGAAGGATCAGGCTGGTCTGAGTCCCGAAATCGTCTCCAAACCAGATGGCATCCACTCCTTTTTCGATGAGCCGTAGACCAATTTGAGTCTGATATTCAGCGCAGGCCTCGAACAATGGAACTACATATTCTGCCTCTATCATCATGTCGATCAGTAATTTCTCCATGCCCACCAATTGATGTGCCAGCGAAAAGACCGTCACTTCAATATCGCCAAAAATCAGGTAATTGTTTTTGTATTTTTCTATAAGATATTCAGCATCCCTGAAACGACCTGGAGCATCTGGATCAGGAAACTGATAAGCTAAAATATCATCCTTCGTTTTGGCATGAGCCAGTGGATAATCCACTACTTCTACATAAATATCACCCTGCCGCATTCTCATTTTGTATTCGTTCTGCCAGGTGCCGTCAGCATTATTTTCAATTTTAAAATCATCCGAAACAGATGCTCCTGTGATTACCACATCACTGCCCATAGCAATACGCAACTCGTTAGCACTGATACGATAGGTTACATCTTCATAAGGATTTTCGGTGTAGTGTACCGGGATTCCCAGCTCTTTCCCGAAGTGATCACACAACTGGCGGCATAGGTCAAACTGAACAGGTACTCTGTCGGGCGCACCCTCCATCCGTTTGAAGGCTTTTAAAACACGTTCTCTTGAATTCATAGATGTTTATTAAATAGGTTGAATTACCGTAGCCTTCTATAAGCTCAGATTATTAATATTATTGATTATCAATATTTTAGTCATACAATTTACAAATTATCAATATATTCATGGCTTCTTTATTGCAAAGGGGATTAGATAAATTTCTGATAATAGACCCGAATCCTCAGGTTTTTTGTTTGAAGCGTCATATGGCTGATAACGGATATTAACAAAATTGATATCGTAAAAATTTTTCCATTGGACTCCTTCCCTGTCTAATTGTATAATCCGATTAAATGAGAGATTGGTAACCTCAATTTCAATTGTATTTTTTTGCCGGATAATCCCTTTGGGAATTATCAATCGATTAGGCAAACACCATGCCAGACCCAATTCCTGTCCATTAATTTTCACATCTGCAGTTTCACGAACAATACCCAGATCAAGAATAAAACCTTTGGCCGACAAAAACTCAGCAGGGACGTCAAAGGAAGTTGAGTAAACTGCTTTACCACTAAAGGTTTCATATTTCCCTCCCAAACTTGTCCACGATCCAAGGTTTTGAAGAGTAACAGGGGCCGGAATTTCAGGGGCTCCCTTAGTGGGGCTTAACAACCATTTTCCTTTAATTTCAAATTTGTCATTTTCATCAGCTTGCAGGTATTCCCATTTTGTCTTGTTTGGTTTTTCATGGGTACATGTAAGGATGCACGATTGACCAGGGTGCAATTGCAAATAAATCTCTGTACCTGTCTTGTTTTTTCTTATGGCAGCATTACCTCGCCTTTCGTTTATCGGATCGTAAATCTCGATAGCTTTTGCTTTGGTAGCCAAGTGGACCCAATCTTCACTGAATTTGTCCGACAGGTTAGTAATGAAATAGAAGGTACTGTCTCCCGATTGTGTACGGACAAATTCAAGTCCTTTGCGAGCCATTTCCTCTCCATAAATTCTTTTTCCCGTCAACGATTCAAGTAATTGCGATGTTACCTGAACATTGGAAGGAAGTAGGAGCATCTCATTTCTTATATCTGCGATGAAGGCTTTTTGCTTTTCCAAATCAAACAATCCCGGAATATCGGCAGGAATATCTTTCTCAAAAAGAATGGTTGCCCCTTTTTGGGCTAAATCCCGCAGCCGGGTTAAGGTCTCTAATGGAATGCGTTCAATGGAGGGCACCACAAGCACTTTGTATCGGGCTTTCCCTGAAACCAACGTTTTCCCCTCTACATTCAGTCCTGCAATCATTCGATCGGAAATAAAATCGAAGGTATAGCCATTGTCCCAAAGACGTTGAGCCAAATTACCAAAGCTGGAATTTCGCAGCCACTTCATATTGTTAACGGTAAACAGGAAAATGATAGGATCTGATTTCTGATTTTTCCAAACTTCATGCACAGGAAAGTAAATCAAGATGTCATTATCCGGTTTTGTATTTTGTAATATCGTTTGGCATTTCGAGATATATCCGGTTAAGGCCGGCAACTCATTCCAAAAATGACTTTGTCGGTTATAATTGGTCGACGCATAAAATAATCTCCCCGGAAAGGGTTTTTCTTTGGGAGAATAAGTTGTTCCGTGGAAAAACACATGATTGATCCCTGATACAAATAACTCGTCTATTTCCGGTTTTATCTGTGAAAGCGACACTTTGAAGTGATCTGCTAACCAGGTAGTTGTTTCCGAACTTATCAGTCCATGCCCGGCTATATGAGCGGCTGATGAAGCAAATTTCATCATTAAAGGATTAGGCCGTCCAGATGATTCTGCTGGATAATCGCCATCTTGTCTAAGTCCTGGAATTGAAAACCCGCTTGCACCGAACGATTCTGTTTCAGGAATGTCAGCCATTGCATACAGGTCGAGCAAATTACCGGGTGAACCATGCGCCTGGTATGTGGTTATCATTCCCATCTCATGGCTCTTTTTGACCCAACCTGCAGCAAATCTGTCGTACAATAAATCGGAAATTGTTTCACAATAGTCGGTAACCACCCGTTGCCGGATTTCGGTAGCACTTGTATCGGCCAGGTACTTAATATAAGGCAGAAGGTCATATCCTCTCCGTCTTTTGAACTCTGACAAAAAATCTGGAGTCCAGTTGGCCCTAAAAACTTCATAAGAGTCGCTAAAAAACGAACGTATTTCCCCCTTTGCAATTCCAGCCTGGGCAAACGCATCTTCAAACATCTTCATGTAATTGAAAATGGAGCTGTCACTAAAGTAATCAATGACCCACCCTTCCCCACCTGGTGCTGCGCGTTTTACTTTTTGTTGTGTAAGGCTTTGAAATGCAGCATAGACTTTCCATGTTTTTTGAACCTGTCCCCAATGAATAAAACCATCAGAGTCCACCTGAGAAGTGATATCCACATAATTCCCCCTTTCATCGTATGCAGCCAGTGCTAACAAATTTGTATTGTTCCCTTTCCTATAGTCTCGGACATTCGCATGGTCCATGATTTTGACTGCTTTCACATAGAATGCTTTTGCCGCATCTTTGAGCGATACATTGGGGCCACCAAAAGGCCAGCCTGTACCGGTAGCCATATCAACACCCATTCCCAAACGTTTAGCTTCATTGACTGTGTGTTTTAGTAACTCCATCCATTCAGGAGAAAGATACTTTATAAAATTGAGCTCATCTCCCTTTTCTCCATAAATAGGGATGATTAGAACGCCTCCAATCCCTGCAGTATGCATATCTTCAAGGTTTTGGGTTATTCCCTGCTTGGTTACGGAACTTCCCATCCACCACCAAAAAGTCCAAGGTTTCGATTCTTTGGCAAAACTTTTATTTGAATTACTATCGAATCGTAAAGAGGGAAGAAGAATTAACAATAGGGTAATGCTATACAATATATATTTTTTCATTTTAAATGCCAGGTTTGAAAAAGAATGCTGTTCAATTCAGCTTGAGTAATCAATGGCCTGTGTCGGGTACAACCAGGGGCAATTTTAAAAATGCCAATCCGATACTTCGGCGCATATGGCTGGAACTGTTTCCTCCGGGTGCATCGTATAACAACGCCAGTCTGTTTTGATGTTTGATCACTGTTGGCATACCTATGCAGCGGTGGGACCATTTGCAATTTGTACCGTCGAGAACAATCGCTTTGTTAACTGGGTTCCATTTTTCGGGATCTTTCGACCAGTACACCCAGATAGCATCAGTGTATTCGCCTCGAATATCGCCCCCTATATGATTGGTAAACAAGAACCATGTTTGGTTTGCTTCTTCATAGTAAACAGAAGAGTTTTCGATCTGCTCAGCCGGGGGTACAATAGGCACTGTATCAATTTTCCAGGCGCCATTAAGATTAAATGTACGGGCGATGCAAATAGTTCTTTTAACCGAAAAATCAGAAGCAGAAAAATACATCAAGTACTCATTGTTGTGCTTAATGATATAGCCTGGACTAGTTACTGCACTGTAGAAAGAGTTTTCTTTGGGTTGGAATGGAATCACATTTCGCTGTTTTGTCCACGGGCCGGAAATATTTTCACTTATGGCTTTTAGCGTAAGGTACGGAAACTGGGGGATGTGATTCGGCGCTGGAGAGGCATTCGGGGAACCTACATAAAACATATGCCAGTAATTTCCCTCTTTGATGATCCAGGGCGATGTCGCAGTTGCCTGATCCGGTTCTCCTTTTTCCCCTAAATCGAGTATCTTTCCTTTCTTCTCCCAATGTACAAGATCCTTACTGGTGGCAAGGCAGGCCAGCCAGCCTTTGGGCCCAGCGCCATCGTAAAATAAATAATACGTATCATTTTCTTTGTTGATTACTGCTTCGCGGGCGCCACGAATATCGCAAGAATCTGGTCCGTTGCCATAATGCAGCACAACACCTACATCTTCTGCATCCATCCTGTATTTCGATATGGGCCTGTTATCGAAATATTTTAAAGGCTTGAGAGTGTCAATCGTAAGTCTAACTTTGAGCATGCCCACCGAGCTGTAGCCATTTTTATCATAAGCCGTATGAAACACCGTGTAAATACTACCATTTTCTTTGATAAGGCAGAGAGGAGTGCGCATCCAATTCCACCATTTCAACACTTTATTTTCGAGGTAACACAATCGTTCTTTCGACCAGTAAATACCATCTTTCGACCAGCAATAACCGAACGCGGAACGGTGCAGTCCTGTTGAGTCGTTGCCCGCATCCACCAAAGCGACATACAATCCGTTATCGAGCTTTGTCACTACTGGATTTTCAATAAAACTCAGTCCGTTATCCAACGGATTCATTTTGCTGCAGCGCTTCCATGGGCCTTCCGGTTTTTTGGCACTTGCAAGTCCCACCTGCCACAAGGTAAAAGGTTTATGCTGTGTCTGAGCACTTCCGTAGAATCCATAGTATTTACCATCCGAAGCAAAATAGGGAAAGAACGAATCAGTTCCTTGCAGTCCTTCCCAGGGGTCGGAGTCTTTGCCGGGTTCGAGGATCAGGTTCGCATCTTTATATGGACCGCTGATACCGTCGATACCTGTTTTTTTAGATACAGCACGGAATATACGTCCCTCGTAATTACCAAGACACATATCGCCGCTGTCGGGCCGGGATTTGTATCCCACATAATATAGATTCCATCGATCCTCTTTTTCATTGAAGAAAGGTATGGGTGACCAAATAGCCGCTTTTGGGTCGCGGCCCGTGAAGTCACCACTGGATTCAAAAATAGTATTGATGCGTTTCCAGTCTTTTCCGTCTTTGCTGAGCCAGTGCCCCAGTTTCATATTTACCAAGTGGGGATCACCCACCATCTCGGCAGAGAAAAGATGATAACCGTCGGGACGTTGTATTACCGTTCCTCCCTCGAATCCATATTTATTATCTTCCGTTCCGACCTGTCCTTTTGTAAGCACCGGGGAATCATTGCCACCGATTACTTCAAGTGTTACCCGCACATTCACAGTATCTGATATTTGATTAGGAATAGCAGGATTATTTTTATATGATGTCAAAGCCCATACGGCAATTATAAAAAATAGGATCACTCTCATTTTTTTGATGATTTTAAAATGAATAATCTGAAATCGTTTCTTTTTGATTGCAAGTTGATAATGGCTGTGTAGCAACCAACTCATCTACCAGTTCTGTCTCCATAAATTAACGTCGATAAGTTTCCTCTGATATTAATTCAAAGTATTTGATATGTTAAAAATTGGAATTGATAATTTGAAAAGCACCTCACAGTTTTCAATTCTGCGAGGTGCAAAATGTATCAGGGAAATTAATATCCCGGATTTTGTATTAGTTTAGTAGGATTCAACTGAACCTGTAAAAATGGAATAGGAAATAAGAGTTCATAATCTGACACACTGTTGCTTGGCGTGTTCCCCCAACCACTTTCTTCAGCAGGCCATTGTGCTCCGTTTGCAAAATAGTCGTTCATGACTGTTTGCAAACGTCCTGTTCTGAGTAAATCGAACCAGCGGTGTCCTTCTGTATAGAATTCAAATCTTCTTTCATTTTCGATAGCAAGGTTCATAGATGCCTGAGTAGCCGCAATAGCATTATCTGTTGTTAATCCAGCGCGCGTACGAACTTGAGTGATAAAAGGAAGAGCGTCGAAAGGCAAATTGAGTGCGGCCTTAGCTTCAGCACACATAAGTAAAACATCAGCATAACGCAATATCATCCAATCATTTCCTGCATCGCCTACAGTTGTTTGACCCAGATCGATATATTTCTTTGAAAAATAAAAATATCTGGGAGCAAACATAAGACTTTTCAAGCTATCGACATATATCAGTCTTTTATCTAATTTATTAAACGCCCGCACAAATGAGGTTGTTAACATATATTCACCTGAACCAGTCTTCAGATAAGGTGTAGTTCCGATTGATTCGCCTGGAAAATTTCTTCTCTGAAATGGATTACTCATAGAAGGGGAATATCCGCGAGCATATTGCACAGCAAAAATAATTTCAGCATTATTGGGATTGGAAGCACTAAAGACATCAGAATAATTACTTAACAATTGGGGCACACCCGATGCAATAACACCTTGCAATATATTGAAAGCATCCTGATACCTACCCCGAGTCAGATAGACTTTCCCCAATAATGTCTCAGCTGCCAGACTGGTAGCTCTGCCTTTATCTGCATTGTTCGTATAGTTAGCCGGCAATAAATTATATGCATCTGTCAGATCCTGAATAATTTGTATATAAATATTATCAACAGTTTCCTGTCCTATAGAAAAATCTTCAGCAACAGTTTTTATATCAGTAAGTACTAATGGAACTGATCCAAATATTTGGACCAAATTAAAATACATCAACCCCCGTAAAAATTTGCATTCACCTTCATATTGTTTGTTTAAGGTTGTGTCAAAAGTTACGGCTTTCATTTTTTCCAAAACTATATTTGTTCTGGAAATGACCTGGTAAGCTCCGGACCAAATGGTTGATATAACAGCATTGGTCGAAACAACACTCGACTCATTTAAGGCAATGTTATCGGTCTGCTGATTATACTTTTGGTTAAAGACATCATCAGCAGGTAAATCACCAATACTTTCATAATTAGCATAAGCAGTTCGCAACGAATAATAAGCATCATTTACGCCAAATGCAAGCTCCTGTTTTGTAGAATAAAAGGGATCCTCCGTTAACGAATCACTGGGATAGACGTTAAAATAACTATCACTGCATGATAAAGTGATAAATATTATTACTGTAAAAATAATTAATCTTTTTGTTCCCATTTTGTAAAATTTTAAAAATTATTTTAATAAAATTAAAAACCGAGACTGATTCCAATTAAAAATTCTCTCGATAAAGGATAAGATCCCGCATCGTAACCATTAGAGATAGCGTTATCTCCGTTTGTATCCCCTTCCGGATTCAAGCCAGGATATTTAGTAAAAGTATACAGGTTAGTTACAGTAAGAGAGAATCTAATACTTTGAACTCCGATTTTTTGTAAAACTGGTTCCGGAGGTGTATATCCAAGAGAAATGTTTCGAATCCGTAAAAAGTCTGTTTTAAAAACAAAACGGTCATTAGAGTTAATATCAGCACTTAGATTATTTGATCCTGCCCTTTGTGTTCTTCCATCACCTGGGTTATCCGCTGATTGCCAACGATTTTCAGCAACTGATAAGAGCTCATTTTCCAAATGCCTGTTTAAAGAAATAGCTCGCATAAATTGATCAATAATCCAACCACCATGCGAACCATCAAGTATAATATTTAAATCAAAATTTCTATATTGAAATGAGTTAACAATACCATATACAAAATCAGGTTGAGCATTTCCAATCCGTTGCAAGTCGTAAGGGTTGATTATACCATCAGGAACTCCATTAGGACCAGAAACGTCCTGGAAACGAAGATCACCTAAACCCTCAGTACCAAATTTGGGATAGTCTATTAAATCCTGTGCAGTATTAAAAGTTCCCGTAATCTTATAGGCATAAATATCACCCATGGGTCTTCCCAGGTAGTTGCGAACATAAGCCGCATCATAAGGACTTTCGGTTGTTGTTGCAAACAATGTCGCACCACCATTTAATGCAGTTATTTTATTCCTGTTAAATGAGATGTTGAAATCAGTTTGCCATTTAAATGTTCCGACAAAATTTTTCGAATTGAGTGTAATTTCAAGACCTTTGTTACTCACAGTACCAATATTTTGCATAGAAGTAGTAGCTTTCCCGTTAATTAGAGGGATGGCAGCAGATATGATAGTATTACTATTACGTTGGTAAACATCAAAGTTTAGATTTATACGATTACGCAAAAATCCGATATCTGTTCCAGCGTCAAATTGTTTGTTTTTTTCCCATCCAAGATCTGGATTTGAGAAACCTGAAGGACCATATGTAATTACACGTGCATCAGTCGTTCCAAAATTATAAAAATTCATAGACAATGTCGAAAGCCATGGATATGATCCTGATATCCTGTCATTTCCCGTTTCTCCGTAGCTTATTCTGAGTTTTGCCAATGAAAGATATTTTTTTATATTATCCATGAATGACTCATCTGTAATATTCCAGGCTGCAGATACAGACGGGAATATTCCGGCTCTGTTATCCGGACCAAAACGACTTGAGCGATCCCGACGAATGGACGCGGAGAAAAGGTACTTCCCGTCGTAAGAATAGTTAAGTCTTGTAAAATAGGCATCTAACATATATTCGTTTTTTGAGGTTGTTCCTGTTGTTAGAGTAGCCCCTGCAATATTATGAATAGTCGTACTTATAAAATCTACGGGATTATTTACATCTGTTCTTGGAGAAATCGTCAGTGAATAATTTAATTGGGTGGAGAGATCATAACCAAGAAGAGCATTAAACACATGTTTGTCACTGATCTTAAAATCATATGAAGCTGTATTAGACCAATACCAGTTTATATTAGTAACATTTGATCTTGAAGCATTAATCTGAGCAAGGTTAGGAGTAGAAATATTACCAGTACCTCCATTACCTCTCGCCAAAAAAGCTTGCACGTAAAGTTCATTCTTGGAGTTTGTAATACCTGTATTGAGAGTGGATTTTAACACTAATCCTTTAATTGGTTCATAGGAAACAAAGGCACTTCCTGTCTGCCTTAAATAATAATTATAATTCAAATTAGCATCAAGCTTAACAAGGGGGTTAGAATACTGATCGGGAAAAGCAGCTTGCATCTCAGGAATCTGTGGAGGCATATAAAAATCTCCATTGGTTTGCCATACAGGAAAAATAGGAATCATACTGCAAGCATCAGCAAGAACTCCACCTGTGGCTGAACTGGTTGTTCCAGATGTTTCTTGCATTCGGTCAATTGTATAAGTAGGTGCAATATTTACTCCAACTTTCAGTTTTTTCGAAAGATTTGCATTAAAAGAAGCTCTCATTGAATATCGCTTTTCCCAACTATTAAGTACAATACCCTGGTCATCAAGGTAACCAAAGGAAATATTAAAGTTCATCTTATCATTTCCTCCCGAAGCGCCTAACTCATAGTTATTAAAGGGTGCTTTATGGAAAATTACATCTTGCCAATCAGTATGAGACCACCGGTCCGGTTCGTTAAGAATATCAGGAATTGACAATCCCAGATTTGCTCTGGCTTCTTTGTCCACCTCAACAAATAATTCTGCTCCGGCCATTTTATATTTCTTCGAAACTTCTTTAAAACCTGATGTAGCATCAAAAGTGAATTTGGTTTTTCCTGATATTCCACTTTTTGTTGTTATCATAATAACTCCGTTACCTGCACGGGATCCATAAATAGATGCAGATGCTGCATCTTTAAGAATCTCGATACTTTCAATATCACTAGGAAGAATTGTGTTATACAAACTTGCATCATCTGTCGGATAACCATCGATTACAAAAAGGGGACCGTTACTGCTTGTTAATGAACCGTTACCTCTGATCCTTATGTAAGGAGCACTTCCAGGGGCATCACCCGCCTGCTGAAATCTTACTCCGGCAATCTGACCAACCATGGCTTCTGATAGGTTAGGAAATGGAATAGTCGCGAGCTTTTCAGAATTAATGGACGAAATTGCTGTTGTAAGCATTGCTTTGCTTCGTGTTCCATAACCAATTACAACGACCTCTTCAAGACCAACAGATGACTCTTTCAACACAACATCAATTAGCATTTGACCGTTTGACGGAATTTCCTGTGTTATCATACCAATAAAGGAAAAGACTAATGTGGCATTTTGAGGTACATTGCTTAGTTCAAATTTACCTGTCGCATCAGTAAGTGTACCGAGCATAGTTCCTTTTATAAGTACACTAACCCCTGCTAATGTATTTCCAGATTCATCAGTTACTTTACCAGAAATTTGTTTTTGCTGGCTATTAGCAATCAGGTTGTCTTTTGAGATTACTTCACCATAAACTTGGAGTGGATGCATGAAATAAAATAGCATAACACTAAGACTAAAGCCAAGTACAAACTTTTTAGAGTACTTTAAAAATAAAGTACTTTGCTTAGATTTTTTAATCATAATTTAAAGGTTTTAAGGTTAATAAAACAAAATGCTAGAGTAGAGAAATATGTTGTATTTAAATCTTAATTATAATTCAATAGACACTTATTCATAATCTATATTTAATGAACTGAATAAATTTTTCCCTAAGCGTTAATTTGGTTTTAACTTTTATTGCATTGAGGTTTAATTCATTATTGCCTTCTCTGAATTTAAAAGCAAATTGTTTTGATTTCAAAGATATACATATTTTATAAAAACAAAAATTTATTTCAATATATTTTATAATAATTGAAATATTATTTCATTACAATATAGAACCAGGATGAAATTTACTAGGGAAAAAAGCGCTGAATAATAGTTATTTTAAAATTTTATAATTTTTTTTCAGCTAAAAGATTTTTGGCTAACCAATTTTCTTTTTGGAAAAAATATTTCAAATGAATCTTTCTTAAGATTTATATCCCTCTTGGATTAGTAGTATAAAAATGCAGCCAAACAAAGAGTGCTTGAAAGACGTATTTATGCTCCACCCTGCTCGTCCAGAGGGGGTAATGCCACGGGGGCCGGGCCCCATCGGATACCCCCCTTGGCTAGTTTTCTTGGACAATGGTACTTATGTTAAGTAAGATCGAATATGGATCACTAAGACAATTATTATTGCACTATCATGCTAGTTACCAATATATAATGTACGTTTGAAAACAGGTATATTACTTATGGATAAAATAAAAGATAATATGTTTCAGATTACTGAAATGTTCATGGCCCAAGCTGACAATGAAAGATGTTTTTTCAGTTGTATCAAAAGTCTAAAGGATGATAATGGCAATCCTTTTGTTTTCAGCAGAATTGTTATGCCTGACGGTCTTATCTGTGCAAATGCAATAGAGCAGAAACAGCTTGGTACTAATCTCGATGAAATTGCAATTATGAGACTGGATATACGACTTTATTCAAATGCTGGAGTAACAACTAAAATATTCTTTAAGGACTTCTTTTTTAATTAGTCTCATTCTCCAAGACCAAAAATCAAAAGCTCAATACATCATATGTCTCAAGAAGTTCTTTTTGGCTTATACCTAAATATCTGCGGGTTATGGAGGTAGAACTATGGTTAAATAGTTGACTTAATTTAACTATAGCTAATTCTGCATTTTCTCCTGAACGATTAAAAATTTCTCGGCCAAAACATTTTCGTAGACTATGACTGCTGAAGTTCTTAATTTTCAGATTATATCTGACTTTCATTTCTTTTAACAAAACATTGATTCGCTGAATAGAGAATACCGTACTCTTTTGACTAATGAAAATGTATTCATCCAACGTACATGGATAAATATTCTGATAACAATCAGCAATATGACGTCTTAGCTGTGAGTTTATCTTAATCTCTCTGTTCTTTCCGGTCTTCTGCTCAACTAAAGCAAATTCATTCAGATTATATACCTGGGACCATTGTAATTTGAGAATGTCCGAAATCCTGAGTCCCCAGAATGCCCCAAAAGAAATTAAAAGGGACATTTTATAGTTTTTTTCATTGTACAAATTCCTAATCAAATTCATGGCTTGACCCCATTCCAAGAAATCTGCTGTTGTTTGGCTAAATTTGGCACTCATATTGTTTCAGTTTTATTAGTTATCTGTGATAAGTGAATATTATTTTTCTGCTCCTAATTATTATCACTATTCAATGCATTGAATTACAGCATACAAGAGAAATAATATTCACTAATAGACAAAAGTGAACATGTTTCATCGGGGCAAAAAAATTTATAGATCATTTCAGCTATTTTCAATTATGGAAAATTTGATAATGTTGATAATCACTATTGTAAAACTCAAAATGCTTTGGGTAGCCAAATATGCTTATCCCAACAATTCTTTCGTCTTCAGTGAAAATTAAGATCATATGGTTTTCCATGATTTCATGATTTATACAAATGTGCTTCTGGTAGATTTTAAATTTCTTATTCATGGAGCAAAGATAATAAAAGTTATAATTAATACCATATATATATAACCATATAATTATATCTTTTATTTGTATGGTAATAATTATGACAATAACTATAACTCTTTTACAAAGATTTTTTAACTTTGGATTTTATACCATTAATTATGGCTTACCAAAGAATAAATCCAATATCAGACGATGACCAAAAAATTTTAACTGCCATTGGCAATAAAGTTTATAAGTTAAGGGAAGCTACTGGTCTTTCCCTGGAGCGATTTTGCTCAAAGAATGATATACCGAGGATTTCATATTCAAACTTGGAAGCCGGAAAGAACTTTCACATGACCACGCTTTTAAAAGTACTTGCTGCATATAAAGACATAAAGTCTATGAATGATTTCTTCGGTAATTTATAGATCCATATTATTTTTTACACCTTTTTTAATCTACAAGATTCCCAAGAACATGGAGAAAATCTCTGTGTGGGTACATGTAAGACTACTTTAGGTATCTAATATGCTTGGATTACCGTCTTTTTGAATGATTTAATAAAAATACCGGAACAATAACTCCTATTTAAATCAACCATAATATGGTTTAAAAGGGTATTCCGGTAATATTTATTACCAAAAATATTTGGCATAAAATGGTTTTAAAACTATTTATAGAAAACCAAAAAGAATGCCACAGAAAAAAAGCTACCAAATCAAAATTGTACCTGATGAAATTCATAAGAAATTATTGTACATCGGGCAGCTGGTAAAACAAACAAGACTAGCTTATGGGTTGAGGCAAATTGATTTTGCAAAACAGCAAGGAATTTCAAAAAACAGCCTTCAGAATTTGGAATACGGCAAAAACGTGACTCTTCTCACTTTATTGACAATCATCAATGAAATTTACAGTCCCAGAGAGTTTTTTGAAGACATTGAATAAATTTATTTTACCGGTTTGGAAAAAACCCTTGCACTTCTAAGATCAACATATTACTTTTACAAAAATTACAAGCGAATTACTTGCCTTAACACAAGAACTGTCCTGTATAGTAACCTTTTCTGGTTACAAAAAACATAAAATAAATTTGAATGTGCTGATTTTATTGGCACAACCTCCACTGGTTTATTCGTGAGGATAATGTGATGTCAATTGATATATTGCGTCCCAACCCTCTCAATAATCTAATGTTTTACATAATTATATAATTAACATTAAATTAAATGAAAAAGAAAAAACCCGAACAGAAAAAAGGCCCGGCTGAAAACAAACCAAAAGAAGGGATAAATCAAAAAGGAAAAACTAATTCACCATACAGTGCACTTGCTATTCAAAAAGAAATTAGTCGAAAACTAAAAGAATTATCGGGACGCTTATCCCAAAAAGATAACAATCTGGATAAAAGGATCCGTGTTCCGGCCAAATTACTAAAGGATATTAAGAAAAGTATTAACGATAAAAACTTGGAATTACTGAATTAAATAATATTAAATAAAAACATAATACTATGGAAAAAAAAGTTAAAGATTTTCTCGAACATATTGAGATGAAAACCATGATTAAATTTGATTGGTCCACTATATCAACCGAGGTTGATTGGATTACGAAATATTCTGACCGAATAAATTTAGATACGATCTACCCTCTTGAAATAAACACGTTAAGTATTGCGCATTTGTCTCTGGACTTTAAAGTATGCTTTTGTCTTAACCAAAACCATAATATTGTTATAAGTGCAGGAATCTATATTTCAGGAACAGATCAAGAAATGATGGAAGCAAATTTTGCTTTAGAACAAATTAAAGAAGCAGTCCCTGATGTGCCGGTATTCATAATTTATCCAACTTATTCTTATGATACTTATATACAATATTATCAATTGAGGTGACAGAGCGACAGGATGACAGGGTAAAAACCAGTTTTGAAACATTACTTGAACAGTGACAGTAATATTTTAGTGTACTGAATTCTCACTGTCACTGTTTTCAATATCTTTATAGAAAGTGCTTTTTATCTTGTCTCCCTGTCTACCTAAATCAAAAAGAAAAGCAACAAAAAGATATTTATTTTATAGTTTAAGCCATAAAAAGTGTCTTTTTGCTTTTTTTCCATGTATTTAGTTTTAGATCGGTGCAATTTACCCTTCAAAAAAATAACTTGATTTAAATTACAAAAAATGAAAAGGCTTAAAAAAACAGCAAATGTTAAAATGAACCTTTCCCTTGAAAAGGACTTTTATGAACTTCTTCAGGAGAAAGCAAAAAAAGATTATGTCAAAGTTGCGACTTGGACAAAGCAGTATCTTATGAAATGTCTGCTTGAAAAAAATAATAGTGAAAGCAAATGTTTAACTCAAAATGAAAACGCAATATGATTTTAAAGAATCTGATAAAACAGTAACCGAAGACAAATTATTTGATTTGTCAATAATCCCAGTAAGCACAAATAAAATCCCTTTCAGTCCTTGGGCAGAGTACCAGACTAAGATCGCCCCAATCTCAGTTTGGCACTCACACTTCAAGAACCAAGGCACAGTCGGAATTATAACAGGTAAGGTTAGTGGAAACCTTGAATGTATTGATATCGACATCAAGAACGATCCCTTGAAGACTATAATAAAAGAATATGCTGCCTTAATCCCAAAAGAACTACGCAACAGATTAATTGTCCAGACAACTCCAAGCGGTGGTATACATTATATCTATCGCTGCACAGAGGCAACAATTGATAAGAATCTTAAACTTGCATATCATACAGATAAAGCGATTATTATTGAAACCCGTGGAGAAGGGGGCTATTTCTGTACGAGTAAAATCAATAACAAAGTAATGCGGGGTAAATTCAACCTTGAAAACCTTGAGATTGAGATTCCAATAATCACCCCGGACGAACGTATTTTTCTATTGGAGACTGCAAGAAGCCTTACACGATATTTTCCTACTGGGAATACTACTTCAAAGAACAATAAACCATTTTCTTATAAAGAACCTGCAATTAATGAATTCAATGATAAATACAGCATTCTGGATTTATTTGCAAAGCATGATTGGTCTGTAGTTAAAGAAGATGATGAAAAGTACTATTTGCTTCGGAACGGCTCATCTGCAACACATTCTGGATATTATTTTAAGGAAACTAAAACCTTTTTTTGTTTTTCTTCATCAACCGATTTTGAGGAAGGGAAGCCATATAATCATTTTCAGATTTTAGAAGTATTTGAAGGTAACGGTGATTTCAAGACTTCTATGAGATTGTTACCATCATACGGTTATCCTGTTACCGGTAAAACAGATAAAGTAACCGCAGATGATATTGCTGAATATCTCAATGGTTTGGGAGTCAGGTACGATTCTTTTATTCAAGACCTCACATTGAATGGCAAGATCATAGAAGAATTAGACTATAACACGATTTATATTAATTTAAAAAAGCATTTCGAGAAGGAGATTGCAAGAACCAGATTTGAAGAGACAATCAAATCTCATTACATCGTAACAATTAATCCGATTCAGGACTTTATTGAAGCAAATAAACATCGTGATCCTATAGGAACTTTCGAGAAATGGTTGGATTGTATTGTTCTAAGAAACAAATCCATTGACAAGACAATTGTGCTACACTTCCTGAGAAAATGGTACGTTGGTATGATTGCTCAGGCGTTGGATGGAGAATATCCTAATGAATTCTTTCTGACATTGCTTTCAATCCAGCCAGGAATCGGTAAGACCACGATGTTAAGAAACTATACTCTTCCCAAAGAGTTGCAAGTTTACAGGAAAGAGCATTCATTGAGTTTTGATGACGACTTTAAGGTGCTAATGGCCCAGGCATTATTGGTAGTGGACGATGAAATGGATTCCAGAACTTACGAACAGGACAAAACTTTCAAAACCGTGCTAAGCACAAAAGAACTGACCACTAGAAGGAAGTATGATCGCAGAATCTCAACCATAAAACGTAGATGCACTTTTGCCGGATCCGGCAATAATCTTTCAGTCGTGCGTGAACTTCAGAACAGAAGGGTAGTCCCAATTGAAATTGAGCGAATTGATAAAGAAAAACTAGCTCTGGTTGACTTAAATGATTTATTTATGGAAGCCTACCATTTATATACAAATGGCTTCAAATATTCTTTTCAATATGAAGACCTTGATCTTTTAAAACAACTTTATGAAGATTATGTCCAAAAATCCGATGTGGACCTGATACTTGATGAATACCTGCAACTACCGGAAAACATTGGCGATATTTTTCATATAACCAATCTTAATTTAGTTAGCACTTTAACTAGCGAGTTTCCACAATTCAGCAAGCGCATTAATGTACCTAACATCGGCAAATTGATGAATGAACGTGGTTATGAAACTGTACGCAAAGGTAAAAACAGAATTTCTTGTTATAAAATAAGTAAGAACAGCAGAATCTTAGGATTATTAGATAATGACGCCCAGACTTGGCATCTAATGGTTGATTCCCAAATTAAGGGGATTGATAAAAATAACTTCAATATAAAAAAGAATTAAAATGGAAATAAATAACTATATAGCAGAACTAGAATGTCTTAGCAACAAAAAACTGTTGCAAAAAATTGGTCCGAAAAACATAATTAAGAATACAAAAAGCAGGTTTATTACATACATAAAAGGGGTATACACTTTCGAATCAAATAATGGAGACTTGCTTGCCGATATAAAGGAATTATCAAAAGAATATCCAAATGAAGTTTTTATTGCAAGAACCTGGTCTTCTCTCGATTATTATTATCTGTTACGGACAATTAGATATAAGGCCGGTAATGCAAAAGTAACTCAAGAAGAACCGGTTTATGAAAGTTCTTCCTCTCATATCAAAAAAATAATGGGTGCTGAAACATTTAAAAGGTTAGAGAAAATTGCTATGCTACATCTAAGAGAATATGAAGCATTATTAAGTACCCCAGCCTTATATAAAGAGATTGAGAAAGAAATAATGGATGAGATAGATACTTATATTACAATAACTGTTGAATATGAAAATTTCAAAATTGCGGCTACAAGAATTTCACCTATTCGTATTCGTGTTGAGGGTTTTGTCAAGGAACTAAAAACCCCATCTTGGCGCTCAATTTAAGAAGTATAAGGATCTTATGTAAGACATGACCAACAAAATGAACAAGTCATTAATTATTCGAATAATATGGATAATTAAGACTTACAATTAAAATAGAAAAAATCAATTTCAAAAAATAATATTATTTAATATCTCAAAAATGAATAACAACAAACAAAAAAAATTAAAACAGGATCCGGAATTAGAAAATCCTGTTTCTCCACTTATAGGTGAAGTTAAAAATGACAGAGATAATAAAATATCTGTGACAGAAAATTATACACAAAACGAATTCGATGATGATTTCAATGAATACGAGACATGTAGAAACATTAAGGATCTATCTTATGACTATCTTATTTGTGTGGATGATCTCAGATTAGAATTACATTCTGAATTAGAAAACCAGATTAAGCAAATTACGCTAAATCCAGACAGTTCAAAAGAAGATTATTATTATAAGTTTCATTTACTTCAATTTTGAAAACTTATTCTTGAAGATATCCGTGGTTTTTTATCATCCCGACAATTGTTTGCATTAAATCATTGTATAAGTACATACATATCATGTTGCGCAACGCCATCGGAAAGACGAAAAGAAATAAGAAGGAATATCTATATGCTTAAAGATTGGTTTGAAGAAAATCTCATGAATATTGAAGAACTCGAGGGTAAGATTTACCAAATTGATCCACTGATTTTCTTTGAATTAACTGAAATACTTATTAATTCGAAGGTAATTCAATATTGTGCTATGGGCCCAGAAATAAATCTTCCTAATGACTTCATAAAACCAAATTCTTCAAATCAAGAAGATATCAAAAAATAATTTTTATTAATAACTACCAATATGTCATATTACGCTTATACAATTTTAGAATGCAGCAATCCGGAATTAATATCCTCCGGGAGTGCCTTCGTTAATGAATCATACTCCAAATTGCTGAAAATACAAAACGGGAAATCCCATTTTATAACAAACAAAACAACAATGGATGGAGAAATTTTTGAGCTTTCAATTAAATATCCGGATGAAACCTTCACTGCTGAGTGGTATTGGGATAGTGAATATTATGATAGTATTCTATACCATTTTAGCTGTAAGAATGGAAAATTCACAGATTTAGGAATTAAGCCGGGGTATGTGTTTAATTGTCCCGAGAATCAAATCCTTGATAAAGACCATTATTCAGCTTTTAAAGACCATGTGATAAAATATCTTGAGAGATTAGATCTCATTAATGAAAAAGATGGGGATTTCATAATTGATAAATTAAATAACAGGAAAGATCAGTATGGTTATGAATCTTACATTACCATAACATATGAGAATGCTATGTACAAATGGACTGCAAAGAAGAAATGGATTTCATGGATTGAAGTTACCTGCGAGAAGAAGGAGCCAGAAATTGGATCGCTTAGTGAAATGGATACCGGAATCAAAAATTCTACACGTGAGGATTACGATGACATCCCATTTTGATGATGTTTTAGAAAAAAGAGGATACTATGTACGATTTATACAATGAGAGAAGTGAAATCGGTTTCAATTTCTTTGACTCGGGACAGGTCTTAGAGTTGGCCCTACATTACGGATGGACTGCTATTGGCACTGAGCAAAGAGACTTGGAAAACTATAAGGACTGGAACGGAAGCTATACTAGCAGTGATTGGCAGTATGTACTTCCAGAGGATGCAATAAACATCGCCATCGCTTTAGAAAAAGCTTTAATGGACATTCCTGATATAGATTTAAGTGGAACTCTCAATTCCGGTTTTATTGTAGATGGGAATTCTTTTGGGGATTTAGGGAATGCTATTTTTAATCACGAAAAGTTACATAGTGGTTTACCAGTGTCGTTGCTTTTGAAAAAGTTCAGCGGAAAGGGAAGTAAAAAAAATATCAAAATTTTTATTGCCTTTTGTAATGTGGGCAGCGGATTTATAATTTCTTGAAAGAAATCTTTTTTTTATTAACGTAGACAAAGACACACATAAAATTAGAATATAATCTATTCTTTTGTATAAATAAATAAATTGTAGTGTAACGAAAAATCCGGACCAATTTGACGCATCAATTCTGGATCAAACTGAACGACTTTTTTTATAGTTTTATTGTCTGACATTCCGGAGGTGCTGTTTTGCTATTAATCATTGCCCCTTCAGTTATACATATGTGTACCATATACCAATGTAATAATTGCTACAACCTGTAAACATTAAACAATTGAATTATTTATTTACCAGATTAATTGTAAATTAGTAGTTATAAAAGGAAACTTTGTACAGCCTGCTCTCAAAGCGCCAATTTTACAATTACATCAAAGACTGAAGATATCTTTTAAAAATAGATTGGTTTTAAGTAACTTAACCGAATAAAAATAGATTTTAAATAAGCAATGACCAACCAAAATCCGGAGCAGATAGCACGTGATAATATTGACAAACAATTAATTGCTTGTGGTTGGATTATTCAAAATATTAAGCAGGTAAACCTTAATGTAGGAATTGGTATTGCGGTAAAGGAATATGTGACTGATGTCGGACCTGCCGACTATGTTTTATTTGTAGATGGCAAGCCCTGCGGTGTGCTTGAAGCGAAACGTGAAGAAGAAGGACATAAATTAAACATTCATGAAGACCAGACCGAGGGTTATGCGACTGCAAAACTAAAACATCTGAAAAATGAGCCATTACCTTTTGTTTACCTCAGCACAGGTGAGATAACGAGATTTACTGACTTCACTGACCCTAAACCAAGAGCTCGGGAGGTGTTTAGCTTTCACCGACCTGAGACATTAAGAGAATGGCTTAAAAAAGATAAATCTCTCAGAAAAAGATTACACGATTTACCTACTTTGCTAACCCCTGGGTTAAGAGAATGCCAGATTAATGCAATCAATAATCTTGAAACTTCTTTTAAAGAAAACCGGCCAAGATCATTAATTCAAATGGCTACTGGTTCCGGGAAAACGTTTGCTGCTATAACATTCATTTATCGGTTACTGAAATTCGCAAAAGCTAAACGTATATTGTTCCTAGTTGACACAAGAAACCTCGGCGAACAGGCTGAACAAGAGTTTATGTCCTATGTCCCGAATGACGATAACCGTAAATTTACTGAACTATATAGTGTACAGCGATTGAAATCAAGTTACATACCAACTGACAGTCAGGTTTGTATAAGCACTATCCAGCGTTTATATTCAATTCTGAAAGGTACAGAACTCGAAGCAGCAGCAGAAGAGGAGAACCCCAACGAACGGAGATATCAACCAAAGGAAATTCCTCCGGTTGAGTATGACCCTAAAATGCCAATTGAGTTTTTCGATTTCATTGTTATCGATGAGTGCCACCGGAGCATTTATAATTTATGGAAACAGGTGTTGGAGTATTACGATGCGTTTGAAATTGGATTGACTGCAACTCCGGACAAACGAACCATTGGCTATTTTGATCAGAACCTGGTGAGTGAATATTCTCACGAAATGGCCGTTGCCGATGGAGTGAATGTGGGTTACGAAGTTTTTATTATTGACACTAGAGTAACATTCCAGGGTGCAACTCTCTGGAAAGGTGAATATATTGAACACAGGGAACGATTGAGTCGAAAGAAACGGATGGAATTGCAGGATGAAGATGAAGAATACTCATCAAAGCAACTGGATAACGATGTGGTCAATCCCAACCAAATAAGAACCATCATAAGAACATTCAAAGAAAACCTGCCTGGGATTTTCGAAAAACGCTATGATAAAAATGGGATCTTTGAGGTACCCAAGACATTAATCTTTGCTAAAACCGACAGCCACGCCAATGATATAATTGATATAGTCAGAGAAGAATTTGCCGAGGAGAATAAATTCTGTAAGAAAATTACCTATACAAGCGATGATCCCAAAAGCATTTTGTCGCAGTTTCGCAACGGCTACTATCCACGGATAGCTGTAACAGTTGATATGATTGCAACAGGCACCGATGTAAAACCACTGGAGTGTTTGCTTTTTATGAGAGATGTGAAAAGCAAGAATTATTTTGAGCAGATGAAAGGCCGGGGTACCCGGACGATCATGATTGATGATCTTAGGAAAGTGACACCTACTGCCCAATGGACAAAAGATCATTTTGTTATTGTAGATGCAATAGGAGTAACGAGAAGTCTGAAAACTGACAGTCGGCCATTGGAGAAAAAGCCAGGAGTTCCACTGAAAGAGTTACTGCAGGCAATTGCCGTTGGTGCAAGAGATGAGGAGTTATTTACCACACTTGCATCCAGATTGACACGATTAGACAAACAAATTACGGAAAAAGAGAAAAATAAATTTGCTGAAAAAGCTAACGGGAAAACTGTTTCACAGGTGGTGAAAGATTTGCTGAACGCTTTTAATCCTGATGTGATTGAAGAATTAGTATCCAGGATCAGGCATAATAATATAGGCGCCTCTCCTGGCAGCATTGAAGCAGCTATTAAAACAGAAACTGAAATACTGCAAAATAATGCCAGTAAAGTTTTTACCGGTGAACTGAACGAATATATTGAAAATGTGCGTAAAGCTCACGAACAACGAATTGATTTAACCAATCCTGATGAAGTTATTAAAGTTGGCTGGGATAAAGACAACAAAGAGAAAGCAAATGAAATTGTAATGGATTTTTCCGGTTGGATGCTGGAACACAAAGATGAATTGCTGGCTCTCCAGATCTTTTACAACCAGCCATTCCGGAGACGGGAACTTACATACTCAATGATTAAAGATGTCCTGGAAATGCTTCAAAATGACAAACCGGCACTAGCCCCGTTAAATATCTGGCGTGCATATGAAGCTCTTGAAAAATGCAATGGGTCGCCGCGTAATGAACTCATTGCCATTATTTCTCTTATTCGTAAAGTAAGTGGATTGGATAAAACCCTAACTGCTTATGACACTACGGTAGACAAAAACTTTCAGGAATGGGTGTTTAAAAAACAGGCCGGGTCTACCAAGTTCAATGAAGAACAGATGCGATGGCTGCGAATGATAAAGGATTATGTTATCAGCAGTTTCCATATTGATAAGGATGATTTTGACTTGAATCCGTTTAATGCTCAGGGTGGATTGGGAAAAATGTGGCAATTGTTCGGTGAAAAAACTGAAGAAATAATTAATGAATTAAATGAAGTTTTAGCGGCATAATATGGATAAATTTAATTCGCATATACAAGTCGAACCAGACGGAAATAACACTCCACAAGTGCGAGCTTGGTCTTTGGAAAAATACAAGCTTGTTGGAAGTTATTGCGATATATTTACTAATGGGATGAAAGGTAGATGGGATCAACTTGTATATATTGATTTATTTGCTGGTGCAGGCCATGCAACAATTATTGAAACCGGTAAAACATATTTGTCTTCAGCTTTAATTGCAATGTCAGTTCCTAATCCATTTACAAAATATATTCTTTGCGAAGAGGTTGAGGAAAAGTTTGAAGCATTAAAAACAAGAGTCAAAAAGCATTTTTCGCATTTGGATGTAACTCTTATCAATGGAGATAGTAATAAAATTATCGATCAGGTTATTAAATCAATCCCCCCTTTTAAAAAAGGAAATACATTATTGCCGTTTTGTTTTGTCGATCCTTATTCATTAAATCTTCACTTTCGCACAATTGAGACTTTAGGCAGCAAAATTCTGATGGATTTCTTAATCCTGCAGGCTTTACATATGGATGGTAATAGAAATCTTGCAAAATACCTTAAAGATGAAAATGATAAAATTGCTTATTATCTTGGGAATGACAATTGGAGAACAGATTTCAACCAGAGTTGTAAGGATTATTCTGCCAATTTTGTAAAGTTTTTGGCAGAGCAGTATCTTAATAAAATGATATCGATGGGATATATTCCAGAAAAGAATATGCATCAAATAAGATCAAATGAGAAAAACCTTCCGCTTTATTATTTAGCGTTTTATTCAAAACATCCTAGAGGTATTGATTATTATAAGAGAGTTGAAAAATATTCAAATCCACAATATAAATTGGAGTTTTAACTATGGCAAGCACTAAAATAGAATGGACAGAAAGTACCTGGAACCCAATTACAGGTTGCACCAAAATTTCCACAGGATGTAAGTTTTGTTATGCCGAGGTAATGGCCCGGCGACTAAAAGCCATGGGACAGGATAAATACAGGAATGGATTTGGGCTTACTTTACACACTGATGTATTAAATGAGCCATATACCTGGAAAAAAGGGAAAATGATTTTTGTTAACTCCATGAGTGATCTCTTCCACAAGGATGTTCCGATTGAATTCATTCAACAAATTTTTAAAGTAGTTAAAGAAAATCCGCAGCATGTTTTTCAGGCATTAACTAAAAGAGCTGACGTATTAAGATATTACGACAGCGAAGGCTGGCTGGAATGGCCTCATAATCTCTGGATGGGAGTTACAGTTGAAAACAGCAGTGTAACGGATCGGATTGAGTTATTAAGACAAACAGGTGCAAGAGTAAAATTCTTATCTTGCGAACCCCTTTTAAGTGCTTTATCAGATACTGATTTGCGAGGTATTGACTGGGTAATTGTTGGTGGTGAAAGCGGGAGGACTCCCCGGCCAATTAAAGAGGAATGGGTAATTGATATTAAGGAACAATGCCGGAATGCAAATGTCGCCTTTTATTTTAAGCAATGGGGTGGAACTAATAAAAAGAAAAACGGCAGATTATTGGAGGGAACGAGATATGATAAAATGCCTCAATTGTTAACAAATTAAACAAAACAATGATATCATAATATTTAAATTTACAATATGATAGGAGATTGTAAAATAATAAAGGAATTGCCTCCGGGTGGACAGAAGACCGTTCACATGGCTGAACACCCAAGTCTTGGTCTTGTAGTTATCAAAAAAGGGGCAATTAAAAGTTTTACTTCTCTTGAAAGAATAAAAAGAGAAATTGAACTGCTATCCGAACTTAAATCAGAATACTATCCGCAGCAATATCATTTTAACATTGACATTAAAACTAAGGAGTTTGAAATTATTGAGGACTATATTGAAGGGGCCACACTTCGTGAAACTATGAAATCATTTTCAAGTGTAAAGCAGATTTTTTCTTTGCTGCATTCCCTCATCAAAGGACTTTCAATAATTTGGGATAGGAATATTGTTCACCGTGATTTGAAACCTGAAAATATTATTATCCGGAAGAACGGAATGCCTTGCATCATTGACTTAGGTATTGCCCGTTTTTTAGATTTGGAATCGCTTACAAAAACTATTTCTCCTATGGGTCCGTGCACTCCGATATACGCATCACCCGAACAACTGACCAACAACAAAAGCATCATTGACCATCGAACAGATTTTTTTGGTTTAGGAATTATTTCACTGGAATTATTTTTAGGAGTCCACCCATTTGACCCAACCTATTTGGAAAATCATTTTTCAATTGTAGAGAATATATTGCAGAATAAATTTTTATTGGAGACCAAACAAGTAAAACGAGATTATAGAATAACAGAACTTGCAGATAAAACTTTAAGACAACAGCCTTTTGAACGATTCAGAAACTATCAAATATTTCAGGCATTTATTGAAAAGTATTTAACAAAATGAAAGTATATCATCAAACTGGATTCAGATACAATTGGAACATTGACAGTTTCCGGCAACTTATTGGCGATGGTTTAATTTATTCGCCAATAAATATTGATGCTGATAAATTATTGCAGCTCGATAACAGCGTTAAGAAAACAGGATTTCTTGACCCACAACTATATTTACTAAATGAAGCCAAAGGAACTTTAGACACATATCCTTATTTCCCAGGTAACTTAAAGCCTGATTATGCAACACCTGATTTAGAAAACAGTCATCTTCAGTTAGCACAGTTGTGTGTGGACTTTCAATTGCAAAACAATTTTGAATACATCGTTATTCCAACCCGTTACTATGTCGATAACCCAACAAGTTATTTTTTACAAAGCAGCGACTATTTTGTGATCCCGTTTTGCGATTACCTGAAACAAAAAGGCATAAAGAAAAAAATATTGCTTTCAGTAATTGTGAAAACCATAATGCTGACGGATGAAGAAAAAAGAAATGAAACGTTGAATTGGATAACAGGGCACTTGAATATTAACGGAGTGTATCTGATTTTTGAAGACAATTTTACAAGCAAACAGATAAAGGATTTTGAATTTCTATTGAATGCTTTAAAGTTTATTCAGGTTTTAAAGAATAACGGCATAGAAGTGCATTTAGGTTATAACAACACTGAAGCAATTTTATTCAGCATTGCAATGCCAGATTCTGTAAGCATCGGTTCTTATGAGAACTTACGTTCATTCGGTATCAAGCGTTTTCAGGACTTGGAAAACGGACCAATGAGAGGTCCAAGGGCAAGATTATACAGTTCACAATTGTTTCAGTGGATAGATTACCAGTACATTGATGCTATGAGTAAATTGCTTAAACACTATGAAAATTACTTTGATGAATCAGAATACAGACCACTTATGTTCATGCCTGATTACAATTGGCAGTTTCAAAAACCCGAACCTTACAAACATTATTTTTATGTGTTTTACAGGCAAATAAAAAGTTTACCGGCATTACAAGGCGACAGATTAGAAACGCTGAAAGTGCAAATTAAAAAAGCAATAGGTTTGTTTAAAACAATAGAGGACTCTGTACTGTTAGATGATGACAGTAATGGTTCCCATTTGCCAACATGGGTTAATGTTATTAATGCATTTCAAAAAGAATTAACCAAATAATAAAATGTTTGAATCAGAACACGAAATGTCCAAACTGTTTGAGAAGTACCTGAAAACTAATTTCGGAAATACTTATCTCAAAGAACACCCCGGTTTGTTTGGTGTGCCTGATTTTGTTTACTACGCAAAGCAAAAGGAAGAAATTTCTTTTGTATCGTTTGAGCTGAAATTGAAAAATTGGAAACAGGCTGCTAAGCAAGCGTTCCGCTACAAAAGTTTTTCAAACATTGCTTATGTGGTAATCGATATTGGAAGCGCTAATGCAGCAATAAACAATATTGATTTGTTTAAAAGATACAACATCGGTTTAGCTTCATTTGACAGTAACAATTATTTTGAAATTCTTTTTAAGCCCGAACAAGACGAACCCTACTCCGAAAACTTAAAACAAAAATTAGTTGATACAGTCGCCAGCAGCCGCAAACGGGCAAAAAATTTTGGATTCCTTATCGGGTAAAATATTTATTTTATAAATGCAAAATTCATATTGTGGTAATCAACTACCCAAACACTGGCAAATAAAAAAACTTGGAGAGGTCTTTACTATTGAAAGAGGTGGTTCTCCACGACCAATTGAAGAATACATTACTGATGATAAAAACGGTATTAATTGGATAAAGATTGGGGATACAAAAAATGTAGTAAAATATATTCTACATTCTAAAGAAAAGATTAAACCATCTGGTGCAAAAAGATCAAGAATGGTTTATAAGGACGATTTTATCTTATCAAACTCGATGAGTTTCGGAAAACCGTTCATTATGAAAACAACCGGTTGTATCCACGATGGTTGGTTAGTGATCAGAAAAAATGTAACTATTGATAATAATTATCTTTATTATATATTAAGCACTTCCCTAGTATATCAACAATTTTCTAATTTAGCTAAAGGTTCTACTGTAAAGAATTTAAATATTGAGGCAGTTAAACAAGTAGAAATTAAATTCCCCCCTCTTCCAGAACAATTTGCCATAGTATCCAAGATCGAAGAACTTCTCAGCGATTTAGAGAACGGGAAACAACAATTGCAAACAGCACAACAACAATTAAAAATTTACCGCCAGAGTTTATTGAAATGGGCTTTTGAAGGGAGATTGACAAACAAAAATGTGAAAGGAGAATTGCCAAAGGGATGGAAATGGGTGAAAAATAAAGAGATATTGAAGTTTGTTACGAGTGGGTCAAGAGACTGGAAAAAGTACTACTCAACAAAAGGTTCACGATTTGTGAGAACCCAAGACATAAACTCGAATAAATTAAATATTGCAAATTCTGCTTTTGTTGATTTACCAGAAAAGGTTGAAGGTAAAAGGAGTTTGATTGAAGAAGGAGATATTTTAATGACTATTACTGGAGCAAATGTTGGAAAAGTTGCGGTTATTGATTTCCCAATAAAAAATGCATATGTAAGTCAATCTGTAGCCCTGTTGAAATACAATGACAAAGGGATAACGAAATTCCTTTGGTATTATTTCCAAGCTAAAGGATTTGGTAAATCCTTAATTGAAAAATTGGTTTATGGAGTTGGCAGACCCGTTCTCAGTTTAGAGAATATGAGAGAGGTAGATGTTCTAATTTGTCCATTTGATGAACAACAACGCATTATTGAAGAGTTAGAAAGCAAACTTACCATTTGCGATAAAATAGAAGAAGCAATTAACCAAAGTTTGCAACACGCCGAAACATTGTGGCAAAGCATTTTAAAAAAGGCGTTTGAAGGAAAACTGATTTGAGCTTTAGGAACATGTCAACTTATTTAACTTCATATTATCCTCTTTGTTGCACTGTCAAAGGGAGGAATGCTATCCAAAAAAATTCAGACTTAAAACATTATACTGATGGCTCTTGTCGTAGAGAACCAGATTTCGAAAATGAAGAACCTTGTATTACCGGTCTGTGTAGACCTGGATTTGCTCAGAAACTAGTAAAGTATGACATTGTTGTTTATGTTACAAATAAAAGAGGTGTAGGATCAAGAAAAGTAGTCGCAATATTAAAAGTAATGAAAGTGTTTGATAATCATAAAGAAACTGCTAAGTGGTACCGAAAACATAACAAAATAATTCCAAATAACATAATGGTACCGGGTACCAAGCCTTTCGATTTAGATAAAACGCATCAAAAAATAGGATGGAACAGTTGGATGAAGGATGCAAGCACATTAGAAGAATGGGATAATTATTATTTGGAAAGGGCAAATTCTAAATTCAGCTCAAAAGTAGCTCAATGTAAGATAATTAAAATCTGGTTGGATGTTCCTATAGATTTGGACGATAAAGACTGGAGGAAAATTTCAAAACGTCCTTTGTGTACTCAAAATCCTCCAATCCTAAAAGACGAAGAATGGTTGAAGTTGGTTGAAAAACTTAAAATTACATGATAAAATGAGCAATAATACTTCAAGTATAGTAAGTAAGGTATGGAGTTTCTGTAATCCCCTGAGAGATGTAGGTGTAGGTTATGGAGATTATTTAGAGCAGCTTACATATCTTCTGTTTTTAAAAATGGCTGATGAATATAGCAAACCGCCTTATAATCGCCAGCTTAACATTCCAAAAGCGTATAACTGGGAAAGTTTAATATCAAAAAAAGGTGCCGAGCTTGAATTACATTATGTCACTCTTCTGCGGGAGCTTAGTACCCAAAAAGGAATACTTGGGCAGATATTCACCAAGAGCCAGAACAAAATTCAGGACCCTGCCATGCTGGCAAAGGTGATTGATATGATCGGCAGTGAAAATTGGCTGGTTATGGGTGCCGATGTAAAAGGCGATATTTACGAGGGGTTATTAGAAAAAAATGCAGAAGACGTAAAAAGCGGAGCAGGGCAATACTTTACTCCACGTGCATTAATCAAAGCAATGGTAGAGTGTATTCAACCTCAACCTATGAAAACTATTGCCGACCCTGCATGTGGCACAGGCGGTTTCTTTTTAGCCTCTTATGATTATTTAGTATCCAACAATAAATTAGACAAAGAGCAGAACAAGTTTATAAAACTCCAGACTTTTTTCGGAAACGAAATTGTGGCCGGAACAAGGCGTTTAGCATTAATGAATTTGTTTTTACACAACATTGGAGACATTGACAGTGCTAACTTTATTTCCCCTGCAGACGCTTTGATTGCAGCTTCACCAATCACCTACGACTACGTTTTAGCCAATCCCCCATTTGGGAAAAAGAGTTCTCAAACTTTTACCAATGATGAAGGAGAACAGGAAAAAGATGATTTGACATACAACCGTCAGGACTTCTGGGCAACCACTAGCAATAAGCAATTAAACTTTGTTCAGCATATCCGCACAATGCTAAAAACAACAGGAATAGCAGCAGTGGTTGTTCCAGACAATGTTTTGTTTGAAGGTGGTGCCGGAGAAACGGTTCGTAAAAAATTATTGGAAACAACTGATTTGCATACCATATTACGATTACCTACAGGAATATTCTACGCTCAGGGAGTAAAAGCGAATGTTATTTTCTTCGACAACAAAGCAGCAAGCAAAGATCCATGGTCAAAAGAAATCTGGATATATGATTACCGGACAAACATTCATCACACGTTAAAGAAAAACCCTCTAAAACTTGATGACCTAAAGGATTTCATTACATGCTACAATGCAACAAACCGGCACAAACGAAAAGAGACCTTTAACACTGAAACAAATCCCGAAGGCCGATGGCGAAAATTTACCTATGATGAAATCACAGTAAGAGACAAAACAAGTCTGGACATCACCTGGCTAAAAGACAAATCGTTGGCCGACCTCGATAACCTTCCCGACCCTGATGTTTTAGCGGCAGATATCATTGAAAACTTAGAAGCAGGCCTTGAAAGTTTTAGAGAAATAATGATAAAATTAAATTCAAAAGATTAAATACAATTATACACTTTAAGAATTGAGTTAAGTCCTTAATCTTTATTGCAGTTTTCGGCTACTGTTTAAAACTAGTGTTAAGTTAAATATATTATGACGTATATTAATAAAATATTTGTATATTT
>OCZT010000122.1_pt1 | contig 71015 bp, 111 predicted proteins | sample 1539031 | NCBI WGS metagenome assembly OCZT01 (sample SAMEA3539308, study PRJEB22396) | soil metagenome | biome: tundra; feature: field; material: soil | place: USA | collected 2010-05 | depth 0.15 m
TCACCGAGTAGGTGCGGGGGTTCGCCATGATGTAGACCATGTCGCGGTTCTTGAACGGCACCTCGTAGGTGGGCGTGGGGCAGAACCAGTAGCGGTTCTCGTCCGGGTCACCGTCCCAGATAGTCGAGACCTTGACCAGACCCCCGTCGGTCCCATGTAGATAGGCCAGAGAGCCGTCGAGCGTGCGCTCCTTCTCGATCACCCCGGCGTCGAGGACGAGGATGTCCTCCATGATCGGCTCGACCCACGAACGGAACGACTCGACCAGCGGGTTGGGCTGATTGAACAGCGCCCGCAGCTCCTTCTGAAGCGGCTTGCTGTACGCCAGCGTGGAGTCGAAGGGAACGATGTCCCACTCCGCCGAGGACACCTGCGTCTTGCGGATGTTGATCGCGGCCCGGATCCACTCCGAGTGCTCAGCCCAGTTGCGGAAGAGGGCGGCAGATGATTTCGATGCCCGCCCCTTATCCTGATAGGCGAGCGCAGCCGCGCCCTTCGGGACGTTCTTGGGCGACGTGCGATACCCATACAGAGACTTCCTCAGGGTCACCCGTCCCTGAGGCGTCAGCAGGGTTCCACGAACCCCGGGTGGTGACAAGGCCATCAGCGCCGCTCCTTGAAGTGCGCCGCAAGGATCTTGTCCTGCTGGGCGTTGATAAAGTCGGCCTCGATCTTCTTGTTGGCAGCCGCGATGGCCTCGTCATAGGTGAGGCGGTACGTCTCGATCCCCGTCAGGATCAGGGCGATGTAAGCGGGGACTGTGCGCTTCCCGTCTCGAAACTCGATCTCCTTCGCCTCGTCCATCACGAGTTCCCCGCGTAGATGGTCGTCGTGATGTCATGGACAGGGCAGATCACCACCTCGGGCAGGGTCCGACCCTTCATGTGACAGATGCAGTCCCGAAGGGTGCCTGAGGTGATCGGGGCTGGAACGTAGGGGGTCCAGCGCCACGGAACCTCCATGGGGGCATTGGTTCCGGGCCCCACCTGAGGCTGGGCGCACCGATGCTCGGGTCCGACCCACCACACGCCGCAATCCGGGCACTTGAACGGGGCCATCAGGCTGCTCTCACTTTCAGGCTGCCGAAGAAGAACTCCTGCCCGCCGAGATCCATCGAGTACCCGAGGGAGTCCACGAAGTCGTCGTGCCCCTTGGGGAAGGAGAGAAGTTCGGTCTCGAAGGCGGATCCGCGCAGGCTCGAATGATGGAAGACCTTGTGGGCCTCGTACTTCGCGGCCACCGCCCGTGCGCGGGTGGTCTTGTCGATGTCGGCCTTCTTGCCCTCGATGGGGATCTTGGGGTAGGTCTCCATGACCTCTTGGATCAAGGTCGACTGGAACTGCTGGCTCTCGACGATCACGAGGCTGATGTTGGGGTAGGCCACCCAGCCATCATGCACGAACTCGGCGTGGTGACTCTCGCGCTTGTCGCGATAGGCCGAAAGCACGTAAAAGTCCCCGGTCTCGAGGTTCTCGGCTGTGGTCACTCGAGCGGTGAAATCCGCACGCTCGCGAACAGAGGAGGCGAGGTCAATCCCCATTCGGAGGAGCCACTTCCCGGGAGGGAGGATGTCGAAGTGGGTGAAGGGCCCGTGGAAGATGTTGCCCTCGAGGAGTCCGCTGATGTCGTTCTGGTAGGCGCAGGAGAAAAGTGGAGAGCCCATCTCGTCCTTCTCCTTGAGCAGTCGATCAACCGACCAATACTCAGGCCAGTACGAAACGAGCCTCCCATCAGGTCCCTCCGTGAGCGCCGACACGACGTGACTCCGCCAGCCCATCCCGCCATCTGCGAGCGGCTTCATGAAGATCTCGTACAGGTCTTCCTCGCCCCATCGTGTCCCGATGGCGACCACCACCCCGTCCGGGGAGAGGCACGGCTTGAGGGTCTTCTTGAACCAGATCTCGACCGCCTGACGCTGGTCGACGCTCTGGGTGTTCTCCTCGTCGAGGATGTCGTCCATCAGGATCAGGTCGAGGCGCTTGCTGATGATCGCGCCGCCAACGCCGACGGCGAACATCGTGACGTCCTTGGATCCATGCCAGCGCGAACCAGAAACGAGCCATTCCTTGTCCGTCCATTTCGACGGTGATGGTTTGCTCTCGGGGAAGACCGCTCTGTGGGCTTCGTTGCTCTCGATGGTGTACTTGACGGCCCTCGAGAAGTCCTTCGCCTGCGTGTCCGTGTTGCTGACCATCCCGATGCGGAGGTCGGGGTACTTCCCGACCAGCCAGCTGCACAGGATCGTGTTGTCCCACGTGGTCTTCGCCCCACCCCGAGGCAGCAGGTAGATCTCGTTCGCACGGTTGTACATCGCGTCGAGGGTCTCGGCGACCATCTTGCGCTGATGCACTGAAGGCACGTACCCGAAGACGTACTCGCCGTAGGCGAAGACCGCCTCAGGCCCGTCAGTTCTTGCGAGGGTCACCAAGGCGTGGGAGCGGAGACTCACCAGCGTCGCTTCGGACGAGCCCTCGAGTTGCTTCGACAATGCCTCGAAGAATGTCGGGTCCGAGGGATCCGGTGGCGGAGAGGTTGACTCCAAGGGAACGCTCCTCGGTGATGTTGCTCGGCTTGCCGAAGAGGATCTGGAGACGGTCGATCAACATGGCGACGTCGGCAGGTCTGATCACCACGAGAGGCTCTTCGATCCACTCGTTGGCACGAAAGACCTTCCGGGTGCCCTTCATGTCCTCGCGCATCTTCATGATCGCTTCGTCGATGGCGTCGATGGCGTGGTCGCGGACCACCTCCTCGCGGGCCATCTTCCTGCCCTCGGCAGATGCCATCAGGGACTCGGCATGCTCGGTGGCCTTCGACTGGAACTCCTGACGCTTGCGGGTCCACTCGCGCTTCTTCGACTGGATCGAAACCAAGGAGTGGTTGTGGACGCCAAACTGGCGAGCCACCTCGCGCAGGCTCAAGTCGCCGGACACGTAGAGGCGCTCCATGGCCTCGTAGTCGTAGCGGTTGTTGCTCACCGGATCTCCCGTGTGATGCCGACTCGGTACTCGTCGTCGATCCAGACCTCGACCTCGGTCAGACGCGGCCTACGTGTCAGCAGTCGCTCCATGATCCATGCTGCGATGCCGGAGAGGGTCTGAGAACCTCCCACGAGCATGTCGCCGAGGGGATGCCCCTCCAGCTCGAGCAGAACGGCTCGTAGATCAAGAGGTAGGTCGGTCTTGACCCCCGCGTCGGTTCCCTGCTCCGTGGCTTTCACCCAGAAGCGGTGCCCGTGGATGTAGGGCCCGTGGGACTCGGTCTCGAGATGGGTCGAGTCGAAGTGCTGTTCCGACGTGCAGAAAAACTTGCTCACGCCTCGACGGGCTCCTCAGCGACCTTCTCGGTGTAGTCGACGTCCGCGAACACCTCGACGTCGCCCTTGATGGCGAGGAGACGGAGGCAGTTGTCGCAGACGTGGTCCGTGACGCTCACGCTGTCGCGGGCCTCATCCTCCTCGACCACCTCGAGACCACACACGGTGACGGAGGTGTCCTCGGAGCGAAGGGCATGGTCAAGGTAGCCATGGAAGCCAACCTTGAACCTGACCCAGAGCGTGTCAGCCATGAGATCCTCCAGAACGAGAAAGACGGGTCGCCCTACTAAGAGAGCGACCCGTCCATTCGGGGCTACCAGCGGCTCGACCAGCCTCGGAGGTCAACCAAGAGAAGGGGGAGCCAGCGAACCCGTATGCAGTTGTACCACGGAGCCTACACCAGCGGCAACTACGTCTCGCTGCCCATCTGGTCAGGTTTGGGCATGCTGATGTCTACCCACTGGTCAGTTTCGGCGTTGTATCTCCAGTCGAGGACGAAGGAAGCGAGGGCCAGATGGACCACGGTTCCATCCTCCACGAGCACGACCCCCTCGGCAAAGCCGCGCTCGTTCGCGACCATTCCCAGCAGGAGACCGTTCCGCATGTCCTCGTATCCCTTGATCGAGACGCGGGGCGGTTCGTCGAACAGAGCGATCCCGCTCACCTGATACCCGCGCACTTCGCGCAGACAGGTGGGCTCACGATGACCTCACCGAGTCCGATGTCAAAGCAGATGCGGCGCTGACCACACGCCTCGCACTTCATGCGGGGATGACGATGGAGTGCGATCACCATCGTGATCGCGAGGGGGCCGAAGGTCATGTCCAGCGGAGACGCGAACGCCGTCAACTGGTCAGGATGGTGCGGCTTCGGGATCTCTTGGCGCAGGGGCGAGACTACCGTCCCGAACTCGGGAAACAAGGTCTGGGTCCTCCTCTTTGACGACATCCATGAGGATGAGATTGAACTCGGTGCTGTTGACCACCTTCCCCGGTGGGACCCGCTCGAATGCGGTGCGTACCCACCGGGTCAGGGGATGCTCAGGGATCACTTGACCGTTCTACGGTCGATGTATGCCTGCAGATCTTTGGGGTGGTAGCGGCGGTCCCCGCGACGGTTGACACGCATGTACGGCAGATCGCGGGGCGGGATCCGCTTCACGGTGTTGACGTGGACCCCGAGGTGGCGGGAGACCTCCCTGACCCTCAGGAGTTCGATCTCAAGCATCATCGAACTCATCTGCGTACTCCTCTCCCCCGGACTCCTCTCTCAACTCCTCGACCAGCTCCTGAGCGTCCTCGAACAGTGCCTCGGCATCGCGCTCGAGCGTCGATGCCTCCTGCTTCAGGGACTCCGCCTCGTCCTGCTTGTCCTCCCCCGTCGTGCGAAGCTTCTTGATCCGGTCGATAAGGGACTGCAGCCGTGGGGACGGGTCCTCTCCGAGTGGCTGGGGCTTCCCGTGGGCGTCCCATGGATGTGCGACCAGCGGGGCATCACCCATGGTCGTGGAACAAGGGGTCAGGGCAAGGGACGTCAGCCGCGAGCTGGCGCATGTCCTTCGCGATCTGGCGGAACATGTCGGCGATGTCGAGGGAGGGCTCGTGGACGCGATCCTCGTCCTTGATGGGAACGAGGAGATCCCGACCGATGACGGTCACGTCTGGCTCCTGCCCCACCGGGTAGTAGTAGCCCCGAATGTCCTTGTATCGCTTGATCGCGACGGGCTCAGTCAACTCCTCGAAGTTCGCCCTCTTGAACTCCGCGCTGGTCATTTCTTTCACGGCAACCTCTGCATCTGCATCTCGTTGATCTCGGCGTCGATGTGGGCCGTCTGGGCTCTGGCGTGGGCCCCGATCACCTCGAGGCGCTCCATGACCTTGATCCACGGGATCGTCTCTCCGACCGGGGTGGACCGGGCGGAGACGCGGACCAACCACTCCTCCATGGTTGGTCCGCGCCATGGGCCGCCGTCGGTCACCCCGGAGGGTGCTCCGTACGGGGCCCCGCTGAACAGTGTCACGGCAACGGATCCAACGGCGGGGGAACGAACGGCGGCTCACCCACCTCCGTCAGGCGAGCGAAGAGCAGCCGGTCATAGCCTTCCTTCCCCCACTCCCCGACTTCCCGCTCGCCGACGGTCAACCGGCGCGTGTGAGGATCCTCGTTCACTGCTCGAGCGGAAACCTCGAACTCCCCGCCAAGCGCATCGAGCATCTCGAAGAACAGCGGCTTCATGAAGACGAACAGGTTGTAGACCTCCAACCCGTCCCTGAGCCACGCCTCCATGTCGACGGCAGAGTCAGGCAGTCGGTACTTGCCCAGCGACTTCTCGACCACCAACGTGGCGCCTGCAGGGGTCCACGCCGTCTCAGGCATTACTTGCTCGGGCTCGGGCTCGGAGCCGCGATGATGGCTCCCGGCTTCACGGTGATCGTGATGTTCGAGGCCCCGCCAGCGTCAGTGATGGCACCTGTTGTGGGATCGACCTTCACGGGGAAGGGGAACATCTGGACGTTGTTCTCGGTGTAGACGGGTGCGATCTTGCCGTCAGGACGAGCACACAGGATATACGTGCCCTGCGTGTTCCCGGTATAGATGCCGTTGGGCTCAGCCTGCCCCACGGTGCCGTTGATCTTGCTCCACTGACCCTGAACCTCGACCACCTGACTGGGGTTGGAGAGCTGAGCGGCGGCCGGGATCGGCCATCCCACAGCCTCGCACTGAAACAGGAACTGGCCCGAGTACGAGGTGACGACGTCCCACGTCTGGCTGTTCTGGTTCTGGCTGTTGTAGATGTCGATCAGAGCCTGCCGCTGCAAGCTGAAGTCATAGAACGGGATCGGCTGGGCCTTGTTGTACTGGTCCTGCTGGGCGTTGACGACACCCTGCTCCTGCGTCGTGCTGTTGCTGATGCTGCCGCAAGAGGCAACGAGCAACGCGACGAGCATGAGGGTTGCGAGCTTCCTCACTGGATCCTCCTAGTTGCAGTGCTGGCTGACGAAAGCCGTGATCTGGGCGGGCCACGAGCCTTGGTCGAGGAGAGGGGCCTGCTGGCAGATCAAGGTCTGGTAGGTGGCCTGATGCGCGGCGTCACCGGTCTGGTAGTCGCTCCAGTACGTCATCAGGATCTGCTGGTGGGCTTGGATGTACTGCAAGCTCTGCTGGGTGACGCGGCGCTCAGCGGCCTGCGTCTGCACTCCCAGCGTGTTCAGGTAGACGATGTACAACGCACCGCTCCCGAAGATGATGGCGATCATAATGATGATCGCGCACCCCACGGTTCCGATGCTCTCGAGAAAGTTCTTCATGCCAACCTCGCTGCGTGTAGAAAGCCGTCCCACGCCCCGAGCATCAAGCTCATGGCAATGACGACGAGGACCACCAGAACGGCAAAGGCGATCACCAACAGCAGCCCGCAACCACCGGTCAGGTCTGGATCGGGGTTCACATCGCCCTCCAGATCGCCAGTGTGTTGAAGGATGCCCCCACGAAGCCGCTGAATGCGGCGATGCCAGCGGCTACCGTGAAGAGTCGGTTCGGTCGAATGTGGGGGCCGATAATCCAGACGGCGTAGCCGACCGCCTCCTTGACTCCGACGACCAGTACGGGTCCTCCCAGAAGGAGCAGCGAAGCGATGATCCAGTTCTGCTCGCTCTGCCCGCTCTCCACGTGGTGAGGCAGCAAGAAGAAGATCGCGAATGTGACGGCATCGAGAACCTGACCCAGCAGAACCGCACCACAGAGACGCTTGCTCATCCTGCGGTCAGGAGGGGCAGGCCCCCCGCGTCCATCAGCTCGCCGAGCGTTTGGCCCGACTTCAGGACCGTATAGGGCATGAACTCCAGCTCGAGCGTGGTATCGCCTCCCTCGATGAACTCCAGCTTGGCCTTGATTAGCAGGACGTGGGCCCGCCAGCGCCGTCGCCACTCGGTTGCCACCTGAGCATCGGACGGAAGGTACTTCAGGGTCGTTTCCGATCTCCCATCGGCCTTCCAGCGATCCCAGAGCAGCTTGTTAGTCGGTTTCTCGATCTTGAACCGGAACAGGTGCCCACCAAGCGAGAACTGCAGCGTGTCCCCGGTCGGCTCAGTCCCCCACGCCATGGTCTGGCAGCCGTGCTTGGCGAGGATCCCGGTGATCTCGCCGCGAGACGACTCCACCGTGACCTTGGTGCCCTCGGCGTACCTCATGCCTGCGCCTTCGCTGTTTCTGCCTTTCGGTGAGCCGAGAAAACGGCAGCCAGAGCGTCGTGGCCGTCCCCCTTCGGCAGATCCGGGTCGATCTTCACCTTGAACCTCTCCCCGCAGTCACATTCGACCCACCCTTTCCTGAACGAGATGTCGAGAACGCGATGGCCCGCCAAGCGCGGCTTGTCAGGCATGCGGCTCGCTCAGGGCGAGGGCGGCGCGCTCGGGTTCCGGGGCCACTGTTTCCGGGTCAATGGTCAGCCGGATCATGCCGCGCTCGCCGCAGACCTTGCAGGTGATCCGGTACTGATGCGGGTCGCCCGGTTCGTGCTTCTTCAAGATGGGGGTGATGATGGGTGTGTACTCGAGGTCGATGTCAGCGTCGCGGGTGTTCATGGCTTCACGCAGAGGGCGTGAAAGCGGGCCGTCCCGCCATCCCCGACGCGCCAGCCCCGATGCTGCCACGGCCAGATCAGGCGATGACAAATCCAGCATCGCCTGATGAACAGACCGCGCCGAGACGCTCCGAACTTCCAGTGCTTCGCGGGGCTCACAGATCCTCCAACTTCCAGTGCCCGTCGAGAGTGATGGTGCGGAGCTTCCCGCAGTCAAAGCACTTCTGGAGCACCTCGGTGATCGGGGCGTCTGCTCCGAACTGTTCGCCCTCGTGCGATCCACGCTGGAAGTAGTACGCCTCTGCGAGACGGTCGACGGAGACGGCTACCCAGTGATGGTTGAAGTGGACCTTCAAGGTTGACCTCCTGTGTTGTGCAACATTGTGGGGGTGGCGAGAAACGCCGTCAAGGGCGAAAGGTCTCCTTGAACTGACGCAGCTCCTCCTCGACCTCTCTTGCTCTGTCCCGCCAGTACTTGACGCGGGTGACAAGGAAGCCGCAGCCGGTGCAGAGCCAGCGCGTGTCGCCCCGATGAACGACACCCTCCTTATAGGCGGACTCGAACAGCATGCCATTGCAGGCGGCTCTCCCCGAACCCGGTGGATCCTCAAGATGGACCACGATGTAGGGGCCCGCACCCATGACCTTCTCAGTCATCGTCCTTCACCACCGGCACCATGTCGTACAACTCCTGCTCCTCGATCTCGTAGTTGCCGTACCAGCCGGAGTGCTCAGGGTCAGGGCCCTCCATCACGAGGGGCTGCTCGTGGAAGCGGATGGACGCGAGAAGGCCGTTGCGGCGGGAGTCGCGGATCTCCTTCGCGGCGCTCTCGGCGTGGTCGGGGGAGTACATCGACACCCACATGTTCCAGTTGCCCTTGATCGTGGTCTCGTCCCACGACGAACCATCTCGCTCGTACCGCTCGAGATCGTTGCGGGCCCGCTCGAGGCTCTGCTCGTGCTCCTTGGTCGAGAGAGCGAGGGCGTACTCCATTGCCAGATCGCGTGTGGTGAAAAGCGCCACCACCTCGTAGCTCGAGTACTCCCCCTCCGTGAGCATCCAGATCTTCACTGTCTCCCCTTCTCGATGGCTGCGAGGATGGCGATGGCCGAGGAGAGGTCGTAAGCGGGCATCGGGGCTCGCCCGAACGCCAGAGGCAGGGCACGTGCCAACTCCTCGGGGGTAGGAGCCCGCTTGGCGTCTCGAGCGAGCACCACCCCCTGTTTCACCTCGATCCAGTCCCCCGTCTCCTCACTGAGGAAGGCCCAGCGCGTTATGCGTCCTCCGGCCATGGGTTCCCCTTCAGAACCTGCCCCAGCCCGTAGGCGTTGACGTGGGCGAAGATGGGCATCGAGTTGAGACTGACGTGGATCTCCTTGTGGATCCGCTTCCTCTCTTCCTCCACGGCTGCCTTCTCGACCCTTTCCACGACCTCTTCAGGGATCCCGAGGATCAGCGGGACACCCTTGTACAGCAACTTCAGGTCAGCTACGAGCCGTTCCCCGACCTCGGTCATTCCCTGTCCCAGCGGAAGTCAGGATCCTCGAGACGATACGGGTCGAGACGTCTCGCAACGAACGCCCGGGCCAACGCGACCCAGATGAGGAGCACGGCAACACTTGCGAGACCGGCCACGAGCAGGTGCGCCATCATCCCTTCACCACCCCCACCGGACGCAGCTTCATTGTTGGAGTCACGAGGTCGACGGAGTCGACCATCACGATCTCGATGTCCTTGTAGGCAATCGAGGACTCGTCGATGACGGCGGTGCGATCCGGCGTCACCAGCGTCACATGAGCCTGTGCCATCTGGAGGTCCATGGCCTCGAGGTTGGTCATCCGGCGGGTGTCGCCACGCGAACGAGCGCGCCCAGCGCCGTGCTGGCAGCTCTCGAAGCTGTCCGGGTTGCCGAGGCCCTTCCCGACGTAGCTCGCGGTCCCCATGGAGCCCGGGATCAGGACCATGTCTTCGATACCCGCCTTCACGGCTCCCTTGCGGTGGACGATGCCGTTCCGATTGAAGTGGTTCTCCCACGCCGCGTAGTTGTGGTGGATGTCGCACACCTGCCACGCCTTGGCGTCGAAGATGCGGCCGAAGGCGGAGACCACCTTGCCGGTCATCCGGCGGCGGTTCTCCTCGGCCCAGCGCATCGCGAACAGCATGTCCCCGAAGTAGCCCTGCGCCTCCTCGGTCCCCCACGGGAGGTACGCCAGCTCCTTGTCGGGGAGCTTGGAGAACCACTTCTGGTTCAGGCCGAGAGCGACCTTATGCCAGTGGTCGCAGATCTTCTTGCCAACCGAGCGCGAACCGGAGTGCAGCATGAACCAGATTTGGCCGTCCTCGCTGCGCTGCAGCTCCAGAAAGTGGTTCCCGCCCCCGAGCGTCCCGAGCTGGGTCTCCGCAGCGAAAACGGCTGCAGAGGCGACGTCGGAGATCTCTTCGTCGTGAGGAGGAAGGAAGCGGTCGCCCTGCAGCTCCTTGTGCTGAGCGTGCGGACCGTTCCCTACGGGGACGTCACGCGAGATCTGGTGCAGGAAGGCCGGGACCTTGTCCTCAAGCTGCTCCTCGTGCATGTCGGTCTCGATCAGGGTCACGCCACAGCCGATGTCGACCCCCACCGCGTAGGGGATGATCGCCTTGTCCGCGAACAGGACGCCGCCGATGGGCATCCCGTAGCCCGGGTGGGCATCCGGCATCAGGGCGATCCACTTCTGGGCGAAGGGGAGCTGGGACAGGTTGATCGCCTGCTCCCATGCAACCTCTTCGATCTGGGAGCCCCAGCTCTTCACCGGGATCCCGCCTTCGACGCGAACCTCGTTCACCATTTCCTGTTCTCCTCCCAGTGGTAAGCGGTAGTCCATTCCGAGCACGTCGCGTTGCACTCCGCCGGATCCTCGTGCTGCTCGTAGCAGAGGAGGGTCCTCACCTTGCCCTTGTAGACGAGGGTCCCGTCGTAGGGGATGTCGTATGAGAGGCAGCCCACCACGAGGTCGCGGGCCCGCGTGTAGGGGATGGTGGCGGGAACCCACCAGTCCCCGTCGTCGTTCATGTAGGGGCCCAGCTCGTTGGGGAAACGCTTCGTCTCCCCAATCGTCACCCCTGCCGCCTCGAGCGCGGGTCGATCCATCACCTCATCAGCTCCAGCTCCCAAGCGAGAGCGTTCAGGGCGTCGACGGGATCCATGGAGAAGGTCTCGCGGGAGAAACCGCCCGTCCAGCCCTCTGGGGCCAAGGATCTGGATCCGGGTCGCCTCGGCAGAGCAGCTCCCGTCAGCCCCGCGATACAGGGCCAGCTCCGTCCTCTCGGGGAGGAATGTCACGCAGTTCTCCCACGCGGCGTCGAGCTTGCCCTTCACCTCGTCACCCGGATCGTGATCGTGCTCGGGCCCACGAGGTACTCCTTGCTCGCTCCGCCCATCACGGTGACGTCGAGGAAGTCGTTGTCAACGGAGACGCTGGCGTCGTGGACGAGTTCGTCGTAGACGGGGACAAGGTGCTCCCCGGCCGTCGCGTACAGGATGACGAGACGCCCCCTCTCGGCCGCGCGCCGGAGCTGCGCCGCTTCGTTGTATCCGACCTCGATCTCGAGGTGCAGACGCTCGATCTCGACCGATGCTTCGTCCCGCTCCTGCTCAAGGTTGACCTCCTGTTCGTGGAACTTCCTGATCAGCTCCTGCAGCGCCTCCTCCGGGGTCGCACCTACTCCTTCGATCTCGCGGTCGAAGCCACGGCCGGTGGCGTTGTAGGGATCGGCGATGGCCTGCCACTTGATCCCGTCGCGGAACTGCCACGGGCCCATGATGCGGATCCGGCCGTGGTCGAACCATCTCGCGAGGGGGCCGTTGTACTCCTCCATCACGAACTTGGACGCCTCGGCGAGAAGCGCCGCGAGGGAGGGGTGATCCTTCGTCCAGTGATCGCCCCCACAGGTCTTGCACATCTCCCACGGAGGGATGAGCGGATCAGTCATGCCCGGCACCAGTGGCAGCGACTCGCCTTGCCTGTACTGCGAGGAGCAGCCCACATGAAGCGGATCCCGCAAACGGTGAACCCCAGACGCGGGTCAGGATCGGGGTAGGCGAACCTGTGGGCAACAATGGGGTCGACGTCCAGCACGACTGTCATCAGTACGGCTCCTCCGTCCATTCCTTCAACGCCGTGAGCGGGATGTTGCGGTACTCGCGGTCTTTGATCTCCAGAATGAGGATCCCGTCCCGCACCCAGTGGTTGTGGACGAAGACCCTCTCGGAGGCCCCGCTGAGCCAACGGAGCGTGATGTACCTCACTTCACCACCTTGTTGATGCGGCGAACGGTCAACCAGACGTGGGTCTCGCCCGAGGTCTGGTCCGTCGCCCACTCCACTTTGCTCACCAGCACCTCGGGGATCTTGTTCGCTCCACGGGTCAGGGAGCTGAGCCAGAGGACGTCGCCCTTGCGGGGAACCTGAGGCAGCGTGATGGTCTCGTAGATCCCGTCTCCCTGAATGCTCATCCAGATGCGGTCACTCACCCATGTACTCCCGGTACGCACGCTTGATCGCCTCGAGGGATCTCTTGACCGTCTCGCCGCTCATGGGCCCGAGGTCGATCCCCACCATCAGGCACTCCCCCCGAAAGATGTCGACAGCCTCCTGCTCGATCTCGGTGATCCACTCAGCCAGCGTGCCTTCGTCCAACCAGTCGCAGCCACCCTCGTGGCTCAGCAGCAACTTCTGGCCCGCGCTCGTCATCTCTTCAGGAACCTCCCGTCAAAGATGCGGGCAGCGATCCACCCGATGGCGAGTCCCAGCAACAGGTTCACCTCGTCCTCGCGTTCGTCTTGGGCAGCTTCGCCATGATCAGGTCCCGCTGACGCTGGGTCATGTTCCCGATCACCTCGTCACCCGGCAGGTAGTGATACCCGCTGACGCCCTTGTACTCGCGCACGGTTTCGATCACCACCGCCTTGGGGAAGATGGCGTCGAACACCTCCTCGACCTTCTCGAGCGTCACCTTTCTCGACTCCGCCGCCAACTGAGCCCTCCGATCCCTCTGGTACGCGGTGTTCTCGTCCTTGGTGCGGGTCACCGTGAGAACTCCAGAAGGATCTCGTCGCGCTCGAGAGACGTGTCCCTCACCACGGGGAGCCCGAGGAGATGCGTCACGTTCTCGGTCCTGTGGTCCCGGGCCCACGCATCGAGAGCGACGACCCCCACTCTCCACCTCATCGGCTGGGCGGCGTGCCACTTCGCGTGATCGAGCTGAGGCTGGGTCTTCGCCACCAGACCCTTCTCGCGGATGTAGATCTCCTCGTCCCCGGTCAGAGTGACCATCAGACCCTACGCCTCCCTTCCGCCAGTCCGTGCTGGATGTAGCCAAGACGCTCTTCGATAGCAAGAAGGGCGTGGATCTTCGCCAGCTCGCAGACAAGACGCTTCGTCTCGATCTCGCGCTGGGTGAGGCCGTGCCTGAGGTCGTCCTCTATCCCTTCGATCTTGAACAGGGCTTCGGCGCGGTGTTCCATGGTTGACCTCCGATGTTACAGGGGCACAGGCGTGTTACAGCCCCGTGTTACAGACATGGTAGACGGGGGCACACGGAATGTACAGCACTTTGGGGTTCATGTTGGGGAAGATCAGGTGTTCAGGTGCAATATTCTGACCCAGCTCGACATCCTATGAAGATCCTCTGGACTTTAGAGGGTGGGGGCACCTCGAGCGTGACCGACCCTATTATCCTCCGACTAAGGACTATCCTGACCACGGCTTAGGCATATATCCGCCATCAATAGATAACTCCCACGCTCAGCCGCTCGGCTATTCCACTATTCGCCCGTGTTGTGCAACATCTGAGCGTGGCTCACCCCACTCCCGAGGGGTCGCCAGCTGGTCACAGGACGCGCTAGGAGCCACTGAGACGCCCGATCCGTGCTCAGGCGGGTGTTTGGACAGCTTGGTCGAGGAATAGGGTCGCGGGGCTGGTCAATAGGAAGGTGTGCAAGAGGAGGGGGTACGCAGGCACTGACGCACGCTCACCCTCACCGTGTGACACGTGGGACGAGGTAGAGCATGAGGTGCTCAAGGGGTCATGGCTGGGCGCGGGCTGGCAGTCTCTGAGACGCCTCCGAAGGGTCGCGGCGAGGTGGGTCGAATAGTAGGGATTGGCTCTATTGCCTGAGCGTGAGGGTGGGGATGCGGCAATCTATGCCACGCTCCATGTTCCCAACATGCACCCACTCGTGGGGGGTTGACATGTCCAACACGATCCGTATAGGCTCTGCCTTCCTGATTGATCCTTACCCCGACGGAGGCCCTGCCCGCACCACCCCCACCACTCCCCCCGTTGGCCCGTCGTGAGACGCAGCCGCTCATGGTCGAGATGGACGCGGAACTGGCCTGCAAGGCCCACCCCGCACCCGGCCCGACACCGAACCCCGACACCGGCAGGGTCGATCCCACTCCCCGCACAAGGGAGCCTGATCGCACCTGAGAAGGTCCGGCAGATCGGACGCGTTCCCTCTCTCACGTGAGCCGCTCTACCGCTTGACTCTAGTTAGTCTCGCGAGTCCTACCACTTGGAGTAGGTCGGTTGCGGCTCAGGCGAGCGGATGGACCGCTCACAGGAGGTCAACATGATCACGCGCACCGACATCCGCGATCTCGCGTTGTGCATCAGCACGACATTCGCGATGGTCATCATCCTCGTCCTCGCGCTCAGCCGCACGGCGTGGGCGTCATGAGGTTCCAGTCCAAGACGCTCGCCGGAATGGACAACGACCCGCACGCCGCCTACATCACGCGACTGATCCACGACGTGGCAGAACGCGCCAGCTACGACGGCACTCTGGGAGCACAGGTCGCAGCCCTCGCAGTGCGCGGCATCGTCCACACAACGGACATCGAGTGGACGGTGCTGGTCGAGGTCTACGGCACCCCCACCACGAGCGACTGGATGATGGCGCAGGCAGCCTACGGCCCGACGGCCAACCTGCCCGGCCGGAAAGTCGCGCGGTATCCGGCGAGCTGGCCGGGCGACGACGCAGGCAAGCCGTACCCGGTGTCCGTACAGGCGCGCGTCACCGCGAACCGGGCCGCCACCGGGCGTTGCACCACGTGCGGCGCTCCCGTGGGCACGCTCATCCCCACCATGGGGCTGCGCCATCTGGACGGTATCCCGAGCCCGTTCGCATATCACCGACCCACTCGCTCTTGACTCTCACCCGAGCCCTTGCATGAGGGCTCAGGCGAGCGGAAGAGCCGCTCAACAGGAGGTCAACATGACGACGCTGCGAGAAGCTCGCAATATGCCAAGGCTCGATGTCACCGGGAGCGGCGACACGGCCACAATCTCGGCCGTCGGTCCTCGCGGTGGCACGCGCTGGGTCGCCGAGCTGACCGAGGGCCAGCTTCGCCGCTTCGCGCTCACGTGCGAGGGGCAGGCAGACCTGATCCTCGCCCACAAACTCGACAGCGACCGCTGGCTCCGGTGCATCTGCATCACCAACCACCGAGATCCTGACCGCTGCATGGGTCAAGGCACCCGGGCCAACAGCGGCTATTGCACCGGCTGCCGGTCGGTCTACTTCGGCACGCAGGGCAATCCCGCGCTCATCACCCACATCCCGGCGAAGCGATGAACCTGTGGGAAGCGGATCCGGGTCCGCACCCCTGCGCGTGGCCGGGTGGCTGCGTCAACACTGTCCCGTGGATCAGACTCGGCTACTGCGCCGAGCACCATGAGGCATTCCGTGCCCTGATGGATGCACCCCTCGGCCTCGCTGAGGCTCCGGCTCGCACCGGAGGCCACAAGGCCGCCGACATGAGCCCTGCAGCTGTCGCGGCCCGCAAGCTCGCGAAGGCCCGCGAGTTCGAGGCCATGGCATACGTCACGGCCTACACCGGGTCATGGGGCCTGCCGCTGGACATCCGCGCCAGCGAGCGATGGGGCACCAAGTACATGCACCTGACCGAGCGTCAGGCCGACGCCCTGCTGGCGGGCAAGGCACGCGACATCACCCGCAACGCCGAGGTGGCGAATGCCGCCACCGACCCGCTCATCGTGTGGCTCAAGGCCCAACGCAACGGTGGATCCTTCCTCGCGAGCCTGAGCGATCAGGTTCGCTCAGGCCGCACCCTGAGCCCTCGCCAGCGCGAGGTGGCTCAGCGGATCATGGACGAACAGGCCGCGCCTGTAGCGGTCCCTGACGCGCCCGTGCAGCCCGCTGCACCTATCACCGAGGGCATGTACCGCACGCCCGAGGACGTGATCTACAAAGTGGTCAAGGCCGTCCACGGATCCGGTCGCCTGTACGCGCAGCGTCTCGTGATCGAGGGCACGTCAGGCCGGTTCGAGTACGCGGGCGGCGCGATCCGCTCGCTCAAGGCCGAGTGGCGCATGACGCTGGAAGAGGCGAAGGCATTCGGCTCGCTCTATGGGTTCTGCGTCCGGTGCGGGGCAACCCTCACCGATGACGTCTCAATCAAGGCCGGGATCGGCCCCATCTGTGCAGGGAGGTTCTCGTGATCGGATCCATTCTCATGTGTGACCGCTGCGGCGATACCGGCGGCGCTCTCCCGTGCGCTGACGGGGCCACATCTCGCAAGGTCGCCTACCGGGGCAGCATCCGCCGGATCAAGCTGGGACGCACGTTCCATGGCGGTCCACAGGGTCGCCTCGCGTCGCTCGACCTATGCAAGCGATGCAACCGCCCTGACGTCATCACCGAAGCTCAGATCAGACACGAGCACAGTGCGAGTCGCTGGGGCGACCGCTTCGAGAGAGCCTGAGCCTCACTTGTGTCACACAAGGTGGCACAGGCGAGCCCCAGACTGGGACTCCATGGAGGTCAACCCATGTGCAAGGAACACGGCACCGCGTTCAAGGTCGTGTGCGGCGAAGAGGTCTGCGGAGCCTGCTGGGCCGAAGAGTTCCTCGGAGCTGAGCCCACCCGCAGGCAGCGGCCCCCCAAAGTCAAGGTCGAGATGAAGATGCGGCACCACCGGGTGAGCAGACACTGACATGAAGTGCCGCTGCGGCCACCCCCGCCAATGGCATCGTCGCGGGCAGGGCAAGAAGCGTCTCCCCTGCCAGTTTGTCTTTCAAGGGACACCCGGCTCATCTCGTGGCCCTTACGGCCAGCAAGGCGATCCGGGGCACGCCTGCAAGTGCCGAGACTTCAAGGAGGCACTGACAAGGGGTATTGCATAACCCAACACGAACGTCCAGAATACGGGCAGGAGGTCAACCCTGTGAGCGAGCAATACACCGACCGACCCGGGCAGCCCTTCGGGGCTGAGCCCGACGCCGACCATCCATTCGTGGTGATGATCTACGAACGGCCCTGCATCCGTGGGCGCAACGATCAGCCCCACGAACACGCCCGCGAGGGCGTTCGCAACGGTCTGTCATTCGACACCGCCGAGAACGCCCTCGCCTATGCCCTCGATCTGCAGGGCCGCTGGTTTGGCTTCGATCACTTCGAGGTGGTCGATCTGGTCTGCCACGACTGCGGGCAGCTGCTCGCCGAAGGCGAGCACAACGAACCTGAGGATTGACATGCAGGCGAACATCGGCGATCTCGTCGCATACGAGGATCAGGCCAACCCGCGCACCGTCTATCGCGTGGTGGGACTCCCCGGATCGGATGCTACGAACTACATCCTACGGGGCAACCCGACTGACTACCGGCTCCACGAGGTCGAAACGGAAGAGGTGACGTGGTCCGATCTGCGTCAGGCAGGCTGGACCCCCGTCGAGCCCATCTGCCGCATCCGCTTTGGCTGGTGCCAGACACACGACGAGGCTGACACCGTCCGCCACCACTTCGCCACCCATCCCGCCGCCACAATGGACTGAGGTCAACCATGAAGCGTTTCGTGCTCAACGTGGTCGAGAAGAAGCTCCACGAACACATCATCTCGGAGTACGTGGCGGCTCGCATGGGCCGCGACCGCGCCAAGACCACGCTCGCCAACATCACCGAGTTCACCGGCTGGCGACGCGAGTTCGAGCGCACCCTCGCCACGGAGAACCTCAACGTCAACCGCGAGGCCATTCGCATCCTCACCGACGTCAACATCCTCCTGAGGACGTACTGATGACAACTCAGGAAGAGAACCTCGCCGTGATGGCGAGCGAGATGCGGGCAGCCCGGAACCTCAACACGAGGCTCCACGACATCTGCCCCAAGTGCCGTCAGTGCCTCCGCAATCACGGGCAGCCCCGACCACCCTCCCATCTCGACACGTGCCCAGACAAGGAGCCCCAGCCATGATGTCAGCACAGTTGATCAAGGACGTCAGCGACGTCGCAGCCTACCGAGCAGCCGAAGAGGGGCGCGAGCCTCTCTCGATCTGGGGCAAGCGCGATGCCGTCCACCTCCCCTTCCTCGGGGACTACACCCCCGCCGGATGGCGGCGGGCACTCTGGTCCGACTTCTACACCACCCCACGCGTGGGCTGGCCGTGGCGCGAGGACGAGGAAGCCTACTTCATGGTGGACGCCTCAGGCTTCGGTGATCCCGGTGAGCCCGCCCTCACCATCGAAGAGTTCAAGACCTTCGTGACCACCCCTCAGCGCCCCCAGAACGACTACGGCTGGGGCATCCGCGAGAGCGGCCAGTTCCAGATCGTCGTCAGCCCCTACATCGAGGACCCCGAGTCCAAGGGCACGCCCGCACCCTCCCTCGAAGACGTCGTGTGCAGCGAGTGCCACTCCGTCCACGATGGCCTCGAAGAGTGCGACTTCGACCCCTACTCCTGCGAGCACGAGAGCGTGGACACCCGTGACGAGGCAGACGGGGTCGCCTTCGGTGGCGCTTCTCGCCACGAGGTCAACACCTGCCTCAACTGTGGAGCCGACCTGTACATGTCCGAGCCCGACGAGGACGGCCAGACGCACTGGGAGGTCGAAGACTGATGCGGAACCCGAAGACGATCCCCACCCCGGGGCAGAAGTGCTCCTCGTGCGGGGCCAAGGCCAACTTCCAGTGCTCCTGCGGCTGCGGAGCCGCAGGCTGCTTCAAGTGCAAGCGTGAAGGGAAGATCGGATGAGCGACATGAGCGCACTGTGGCGCGAGGATGCCACCGAAGACGAGACCATCGAGGTCTATCAGGACCTGATCAACAGCGGTCAGGCGTGGCACCTCGAAGGCCACGTCGGACGCACCGCCATGCGCCTGATCGAGGACGGGATCTGCACGCTGGGACCGACCCGCGTCAAGGACTACTGGGGCAACACCATTCCCGGTCGCGACGACGTGGTGCCGGGGACGAAGGGCTCGCTCGAATACGTCGGGCGGGCACGGTCTCGTGCGCTGATGTACGCGGCAAACGAGGAGTGAGGATCTACCGCGTCACCTACTGGAAGGCTCGCGGCGTTCTCACCACCGTCACAGTGCCCGCCCAGAGCGCGCAGGAGGCCCGTGAGGAGGCACAACTCCGCGACCCGTACTACATCGTCAACGCCAAGCCGCCCCGCATCGTGGGCAAGGAGACCAACCGATGACGCTCGAGCTGCACCGCTGGGCCGAACGCAAAGGCACAACGGTCACGTGGGGGAACATCGTGGGCCAGTACAACGGCCAGAGCTTCCGCGAGACGTTCGCAACCGAAGCCGAGGCCATCGAACGCGAACGGCAGGCCCGTGCATGCGAGCCAATCGGGGCCGCTCGCGAGCCAATCGCCGCCGAGCGCGTCAACCTGCACCCGTAGCAGCTCGCAATGACCGCCGGGAAGATCAGCGAGTACATCCTCGCTGGCGTCGCGCTCGCACTGATCGGCTACCTGTGGCTGGTCACCATCCTCGTACAAGCACCGAAGGGAGCCTGACCCATGGGCCAGTACCACCGCATCGTCAATCTCGACAAGGCCGAGTACCTGAACCCCCACGAGTTGGGGGACGGTCTCAAGTGGGGCGAGCAAGCAAGCTCTCAGCTGGGCACCATGACTGCGCTCTGGGGCGGGATCACCTGCCCCGAGCCTCGTGGAGGCGGCGACCCAGATGCACACCCGTGGGTGGGCCGCTGGTACGGAGACCGCGTCGTGCTGGTGGGCGACTACGCCGAGGACACGGATCGCCCCGACGTCCCGCAGTGGGGAGCCCTGTTCCACCGCTGCACCGACCCCGAGGGCTTCGCTAACTTCATCACGAACCAGCGCGGACGCCTCGACGAGGCCAGCGACTACCACATCTACGCCAAGACGCCCGAGTGGGTCGCCGCCGTCGAGAAGGCAGGACCGCTCGCGAACGTGTCAGCGGTAGCTCGCGACTTCCTGAAGATCCAGTACGGCCTCGTCTTCAGCGGCACGGGCTGGCTGAAGCGCGGTGGACGCGGAAGCTCGTCCGCTCTGGCCCCCGACCTGCTCATCCGAGGGTAGACATCCCCAACACGGACGTCTAAGATACACAACATAGGAGGTCAACCCATGGAGCCCGAGGTCCGCGTCGTTCCCCGGCGCATCTTCCGCGTCACGTTCACCACGGCTGCGGGCGTCAAGCACTGGCGCTTCGTTCGCTGCCCGTATCAGGTCAAGTCCCCGGAGGACTGGGCTGACTCCCTCATCGGGATGCAGACCAAACTCTCCGAGCTGGTCCTGACCGGCGAGATCGAGCGGTTCACCGTCTCTGCGGTCGTGCCCGAGCGCACCCACGCAGCCGCATCCCGCTCCCTTCGCTGGCACGACGTGCTGGGGCTGGTCGCATGATCGCCGCAGGACTGGTCACAGCCATCCTGCTCTTCGTCGTCGGCACACTCATGGAGCACAACCGTGAGGCCAAGTTCGACCGCGAAGACAGGAAACGCTGGCCGAGGGACGAGTACGGAGTTGACGAAGAGGGCAGCCACTACCCACTCGATGGGCGGTGGTGATGGTCCGCACCTACGGTGGGCTGATCCGCGAGCTGGGCCTCACCCCATGCCACGGCATCGGGCCCACCGGTCACTACTGCTCCCTCGACCACAATACCGGGGCAAGCGACCCCGGCATGGTCCACATCGTCGACGGGCCACTGGGTCGATGGACCGACATCAAGAGGTTCCTGCTGCTCTGTGCCCGCGCCCTCGATCTCACGCGAGGCGTGGAAAACGAGCCCGACTGGCTCAGGGTCTACCGGGACAACATCGCCATCCGCACCGTCGGGAAGGTCCTCCACATCCGCGTGCCGAGCCGCTACCACCGGTTCGACAAGACAGTCGTGATGGCTGGCGTGGGTGGCCTCAGCAACGACATGCCCTTCCGCAAACAGGCGTACGACTGGGCGAGGCGATGAGCAAGAAGAAGCGCGGCGAGAAGGCCGCAGAGAAGGAGTTCTAGATGGGCCTCAAGCTCAGCATCGAGATCACGTCACCGATGGACGAGCGCGACCACGAGCTGCTCTCGGGCATCGCGGTGATGACGCTCGCCATCGCCAACCACGAACTGGCCGAGCAGCGGTTCCCCGAGGCATTCAATCAGGACGCGGGAGATCCCGAGAGCGTTGAAGCCCCCGAGGAGGTCGCCGTTCCCGAGCCGCCGCAGCCCTGTGGCGCCCTCGCCCCAGCCCCTGATGGAGACATGATCTGCATCAGCAAAGCGGGCCACCGTGGCCGCCACGCCTACCGCCAGATCCCTGACGCCCGCGTCGAACCTCTGGCGAACTGATCCATGCCCCCTCGACCAGCAGAGGGGCAGGCGCAGCATGAGCTGCTCCTGCTCCTCCGCTACCACATTGACACAGCCATGAAGTACCCCAACGAGGACACGGTGACAACCGCCGTCGACTTCGCCGTTGCCCACCCACGCGCACTGCGCGGCCGACACTTCGCCCACCTCCTTGGGGTGCGGCGCTGGAAGTGGTTGGCAGAGCAGAACGTCTACCCTCAGGAGGCACCCTCCGTCACGCTGATCGGCCCGACCGGTCACCCGCTACGTCCGCGAGGGCATCGACAGGTCGCAATCAAGTGAACAGCACCAGCGACCTCGCCCGCAACCTCGCAGCCGATCCCCGGGAAACCCGGGAGATCGCCATCGAGTACGTCGCAACCCTCAACGAGGCCGAGGCGAGAACGCTCGCCGAAGAGCTTCTCTGGGAGGAGGTGGAGCACCGTCGTCGAGAGCAGCACCGCACGGTCGAGGTCGAGGACTTCCTGACCCGACGCCTGACCCCCGAGAAGCTCGCGCAGCATGAGATCTGGAAGGCCCAGACCCCCATGGCGGATGCCGAGCGCCACATGGCAGCGATCAAGCTCATCAACGAGGCCCATGCCGAGTGTCTGAACGATGTGAACCATCGTCTGGAGCGAGCAGCATGACCCTCCATGTACAGAGGTTCGTCGACGACGACCTCACCATCCACATCGGCTGGCGCTTCATCTGGAAGTGGTCGAGGGTGCTCGCGGCAGCGCGTGAGCACTACATCCACGGGCTGGTCACCATCGGCCCATGGATGGTGGCCGAGTGGTGAGCGCCATCGACCTCCGGGGAGATGACGGCCAGACCTACTCGATGAGGGCGGCCAGCGACTGCCCTCATCGAGGGGCCCGACGGGCGGTCACCCTCCGGGGGATCACCCCCGGGATCATCGGCACGCTCAAGGGCAGCGTCTGCCTCGACTGCAGCGAGTTCGTGCCAGACAAGGTGGCAGTCCGCAAGCGGAAGATCGGCCCATGAGACCCGTCGTCTTCTCGGCCTCGTCGGTCAACGCCTACCAGACGTGCCACCTCCAGTGGTACTTCGGGTATGTCATGGCTGAGCCCGGGATCGTCTCCGAGCCCCAGATGGTGGGGATCGCAACCCACGACTGGGCCGAGTACAAGCTGCGGGCGCTGCGGACGGAGCAGGGCCATCCCAGCATGCGTATCCAGTGCATGATCCCAGCAGGCGAAGTCGAGAAGCTCGCTGGCGTCTTTGACCGCGACATCCTGCCCACCTATCGCGAGCCGGTGCTGATCGAGCAGCCCTTTCAGATCGAGGTCGACGGCATCCCGTTCTCGGGCGTGATCGACAGCGTCGACCGTCAGGACACCCCCGGAGGAGAGATCGTGGACTGGAGGACCCTGCCTCCTGACACCGTCTTCACAGGGATCAAAAGCGTCCTGCCGAGATACGCCAACATCCTCCGCGACCTCAAGACCACCAACAAACGCCCCGCCATCGGGAAGTACTGGTTCAACATGGTGGGGTACTTCCTCGGGGCTCGAGACCTCGGTTTCGAGATCGACATCATGCAGCTCGACTACATCGTTCGCACCCAGCATCCGTACTACTGGCCCGAGGTGGTGTCGGTCCCCGACAACGACGACATCGCACGCTGGGCCAGCGTCCTGCAGGGCGTTGCAGAAGGCGTCGAGAGGGCCGACTACGAGCCCACTGGTCTGGGAACCTACGTCTGTCTCTACTGTCCCTACAGGAGCATCTGCGGCCCCTACAACCGTTTCAAGGAGGCCACCGGGTGAAGCCTCAGACCAAGCTCTGGATCGAGATCTTGCTCTGGATCACATTCCCGGGCATCTACTGGACCGCCCTGTTCTTCTCGTCCACCTACTACCCGCCATTGAGCTGGGAGTCCATCTTCGGGTTCGGCTTGATCGTCGTCGCCACCAACAAGATCATCAATCGCTGGAGGAAACTGTGAGCCGCGAGCGCGAGATGGATCAGGCGCTCGACTCCAACGGACCGGGGAGCCGTCGGTTCCGCCACCTGATCGAACGCGAACGCCGTGACATGGGCTGGCTCGTCCACGTTGTGGCCTGCATGTACGACGAGATCAGCGGGGGGCGGATCTCAAAACCAACGACCTACCCGCACGAGGTCATCCGCGAGTACGAGGATCGTCTGAACGAGGCGTGCGAAGAGGCCATGGCCGAGGAGCGGGTGCGGATCTCGGAGGCAGTAGAGGGTCTGGCTGAGAAGCTAGGCCGCCGGTATCAGGCAGTCGGGCAAGACTGGGCCATCCCGGTCGACCGCCTCCCCGTTGCCGCCATCATCGCCATCATCAACGACAAGGAGGTCTCCGATGAGAACGCCAGCGGATCTGGCTCGTGAGCTGACGAAGATCACGGACGTCGTAGGCGTGGCTGTCGGCCACTTCCAGAACCAAGCCCGAGCGGACGCCGCACTCCACATGGCCGTAACCGTCCGCCCCAACCCCCTGACGGTCGCCATGGAAACGGCCTTGGCGGATCTCGTCCGCCTGACCAACGAACTGAACGAGGAGGCCACCAGTGCCGACAGCTAAGACCGCAACGCCAGCCGAGGAGCCCAAGGCGGAGGAGCCCGCGAAGGCCGAAGAGACGAAGTACGTCCCCGGCAGCCTCGCGGCGAAGCTCGCCCTGATCACGGGCGAGATGGCGCACGTCCTCAAGAAGGGCCACAACAAGGCCCAGAACTACGACTTCGTCAGGGAGTCGGACGTGGCCGAGAAGGCCAGCGCCCTGCTCGCGGCGCACCACGTCTACCTCCACCAGACCGTCGTTGCCCGCGAGATGATCGACCTGTACAAGACCTCGTCGGGCCTGCAGATGCGACTGTCCTCGGTCGTCATGGAGTTCCAGTTCATCGACGGCGACACGGGAGAGATGAGCCCTCTGGCGAGCTTCCCCGGCGAAGGAGCCGACACCGGAGACAAGGGCATCTACAAGGCCATGACCGGGGCCGAGAAGTACTTCCTGATGAAGACGTTCCTCGTCTCCACCGGGGATGACCCCGAGGCCGACGAGAAGGTCGACAAGGCCACCGCTGCCACCGAGGCCACCGCTGGCCCGCGTGTAGTGCGCGGCAACGTCGAGGGAGCCCAGCGTGGCGGCAAGAGCGACAAGGTCACCTCGGCTCAGGTCAAGGAGATGTCCCGCCTGACCAAGGAAGCCGGTCTCACCGTCGTAACCCTGATCCCGGTGGTCAACAAGCTGCTGGGCACCAAGTGGGCACTCGACAGCACGGCGGCCCAGCTCCGCGCTCTGCTCGCCGACCTCTCGTCCGAGAACGGCGGCAAGGTGATCTCACTCCTCGCGAGCGGCTTCGCTGCCGACATCGAGACCGAGGGAGCCCCCGTGGCGGCAGATGACACGGCCGAGCTGGACGAAGAGGCGCAGGCCAGCACCGTCGAGGAGCTGGACGAGCGGGGCGGGTTCTCGCTGGTCTAGACTGTCCCCGGAGGTCAACCCCGTGGGGTCGGGACAAGATCCATAACGGACGTTGACCTCCATCATGGCGGGACGGCGTTGGGCGACCAGCACCGTCCCTACCCGTCCCGCCGCCCTCCTTTCAGTGCTGGAGGAGCCATGCCTTACGACCAACGTCAGGTCGTCTCCGTCTACCTCAACACCTTCGCCAACCGCACCGACGTCTACAGCCACTGGGTGGGGTCACCCACCGAAGGGGGCTGGAGACCTGTCCGCGAACCACTGACCCCCGACATCGTGACGGCGGGCCTGATGGGCACCGGGCCCAGCATCAGCGCCTTCATGATCGCCCCCGGATCTCTGGCCCACTGCCTCGCCATCGACTTCGACACCGACAACGGTCTCGAGCAGGCGTTCGTGTTGGGCAAGACGATGTGGGGGGCAGATCTTCCGGCCTACGTGGAGACATCCCGCCGAGGGGCTCACCTGTGGTGCGTCATCAGCTCCACGTTGCCTGCGGCCACCGTCCGCAAGGCAGCTCGAGCCCTTCTGGGAGCGGCCCTGCTGCCGACTGACGATCCCCATATCGAGATCCGCCCCGGCTCAGACCACGTCGACGCCGACTGGCACGAGCACGTCAGCGGAGCGGTGGTGGGCGAGGGTCTCGGCCATGCCCTCCGTATGCCGATGATGCCGCACCCCAAGACGGGCAAGCGCGGCGTCATGCACGACCCCCGAACCGGCAGGCTACTGGGTGTCAGCCTCGCCGAGATCATGCTCAACATCGAGCACGCCCGATCTCACCTGATCCTGAAATGGGCGGGGCGCTGGAACCCAGCCGTCACGGTCATTCCTCCCGACAAGGGGAAGCCAAAGCCACACAGGGAGGACGACGATGCGTCAGCCTGCGAGCTTCTCAGCACCCTCTGGGGGGTGGTCGAGCCGATCCCCGGCCGGAACAGCCACTGCCCCGTCCATGGTCGCGACCGCAATCCTTCCCTCACTGTCATGAAGGACGACAAGCGCGTCATCTGCCGCGTACCCGGCTGCGTGCTGAACAACGACGACAAGGGTCGAGGAACGTGGGAGCTGCGAACCATGGCTCCGAAGTGATGGGCTACATCCCGCCCATCCCACCCCCGCGCCTCAACCTCGACCGCTTCGGGATGCCTCTGGACTACGCCACCTACGTGTGGATGGTCTACCACCGCCACGTCGAGGACGCCTCCCCCGCACGCCGAGCGTTCCTGAACAGCCCCTCCTCTGGCTGGGAGCACCCTTCCTTCGGCCAGACGGTGATCTATGGCTGACGAGAAGCCACGTTGGAACTTCGAGAAGCTGGGCATGACCTACCGATGCTGGGCGGACGACATTCAGACCGAGTTTCGCCTGTCCCATGTGAAGCGATCCCGCGACTCCCTGTCGGGGATCCTCAAGGTGAGCACCAACCTCGCGGGCGTGAAGACCGTGAACGGCGTGCTCCACGCCGCCAACTTCAACGTCCTCTCCACCAGCACCCGCACCTCCCTCGCAAACGCGCTGGAGAAACGCACCCCCATGTTTCCCAACATGGACTGGTTCGACGGTCTCGAGTGGCTGTGCCAGCACGTCATCGTGGGCGAGGAGCGGGGCGAGAACATCGACGAGGTCGGCATGGACGCACCGACCCCGCCCAGCGACCGATGGTGCGTTGAACCTCTGATCATGAAAGGCCGACCGGCCCTGCTTTTCGGGCCGGGTGGCGTAGGCAAGAGCCTGATTGCCCTCACCTGCGGCCTCTCAGTCGCCTACGGGCTCGAGATCATCCCCGGGATCCCCCCAGCCGTTCACGGACCCGTCCTGTACCTCGACTGGGAGACCACCAAGGACGTCATCAACGACCGGATCCAGAACATCGCCACCGGTCACCACTTCACCCCGACCCGCAACTCGATCTACTACCGCCACTGCGTCAGACCTCTCGCAACCGACGCCGAGGAGCTGAGCGCCATCGTGGCGGCCAAGGGGATCGTGTTGGTTATCGTCGACAGCTCGGCGTATGCCATGGGGGCTCAGGGCGAATACGGTGACGCCAACGAGTCGATCCTCCGCATGCACGAGGCGCTCCGCATCATCGGAGTCACCTCCCTGATCGTCGACCACGTCAACAAGACCGACGCCAAGGCGAAGGGCGGGGCGTCCACGCCCTACGGCTCTGCCTACAAGACCAACGCGGCCCGCGTCAGCTGGGAGGTCCGCAAGGAACCCTCAGCTGAGGGACTACGCATCAGCCTGTACCACGCCAAGAGCAACGACACCGCCCTACTGCCGCCCATCGGCATCAGCCTCGACTGGGGCCCGGACTCCATCGCCTTCCACAAGGCCGTGGTGGATGCGGTGACGGAAGAGGTCGAGGACAAGAGCCTGACGACCCTGATGATCGAGCTGACCGATGACGGGATCGAGGTCGAGACAGCCCGCCTATTCCCGCAACTCGAAGGCATGGGCCACAACAGGGACACGGTCAGGACCACGTTCTACCGCGCCGTCGACCGGGGGATCTTCGTGAAGACGGAGCGTCGAGGGGTCTACCGAAGGGCCACCCAGCCGATCAAGATGCGTCCCTTGCCGAGGACGACGGGGATGTTCGATGCCTGATGTGTACACGTATACAAGTGAGATGTTTCAGTACACATCAGGCCCACTTGGGGGTTGTATACAAACACCCCGTTTCTTTAGAAACGGGTGTATGTACACATCCACAAGGCCGGGAGGAGGAAGGTGAAACAGAAGATCCTTCCTTCGACCAGAGCTTTCGTTCTGGCTCGCGACTCGTACCAATGTCAGGCTCCACGCCTCGACCCTGATGCTGGTCCCTGCAGGGATGCGTTCGGCAGCGTGACCGCCGGAGCACGCTTCTGGCGTGATCCCGGGCCCATGTACCTGCAGATGTCACACACCAAGCCACGCGGGGAGTTGTCGATGGGAATGAAGACCTCGCCCACCCCCGCGCACCTGATCACGCTCTGCCCCGGTCATCACACCGGGACGGAGGCGGGGTCGAACTGGGAGGCGGTTCACAGGGAGGTGATCCGCGACCACCTCGCGAGTCTTACAATGTTGGGAACATCGGAGGAGTGATGGACATCGTCGACGTGATCGAAGAACGCCTCACCCGCGTGCAGCAGCTCCCCCATGGCCGCGCCTACGTGGACATGGTTCAGGTCGGCTGGCGACACCTGCGAGCTTGGCCTCGCATCATCAGGCTGCAGCGGAGGTTTCGCCCGAACATGAAGGCGAGCATTGGGCTGCACGGACTCACGATGGAGGAGAGATGACGAACGTGTTCCTGTTGGGTCGCCGCTTCCCAGATCAGGATTTCGAGGGCGACGATTTCACTCCCGGCGCTGGGGGCAAGTGGGTCACCTGTACCGACACCGCTCTCGGCGACATGATTTCGTGGGCAACGAATGGTCGCATCAGGAAGGACGGGAAGACGTATAGAGCCGCGATCCCCGGCGCTACCGGGGGGATCACCCTCGCGCAGGCTCAGGTCGCAGCCCAGAAGGTGGCTGGCGTCACGCTGGTCCGTCCGATGTGGCACTGGGACGACGTCCTGAAGTGGTTGACGGCCCGCAACGGCCTCATCGTGCAGGGCTGGTACGGGGACATCCCCCGCGCCTACCGCTACCAGAAGGACCCCTCCGCATTCGGCCACGCCATGTGGATCAGCCATTTCTCCTCGACCAGCGGCATGCGGGTCTGGGATCCGCTCGACGCCAACACCACCCACCACGGCCAGTGGATCCCCGCCAACTACATCCGCACCTACATGGAACACCTCCAGACGGATCAGGGCTCGCCCGTCCTCTTTTGTGGGTACGTGCCGCTCCAGCACCTGTGATGGAGGGGAACAAGCGTTTCCTCGATCTTCTCGAGGAGGTCAGGGCTGTTCATGTTGGGAAGGCGGCGGGGTACGCCGGATCTGACAACCCCGACACGTGGACCAACTTCCGCGAAGCCATTGCATGGGGCTCGACCCCGCTGCAGGGCTGCCTAATCCGCATGGGTGACAAGTACCGTCGCGCCCAGAACCTGCTCCGCAACCCCGCCAACGATCAGGTCGGCGAGCCGATCAAGGACACCCTGATGGACCTCGCCAACTACGCCCTCATCGCGGTCTGCCTGTTGGAGGAAGAGACAGCGAAGTGATGGACTTCCTGTTCAACCTCGTGGTGATGGTGGCCCTGATCATGGCCCTGATTGTGCTGAGTCTTGCTATCGTGCTGCTTTGGGGGTTGGTTGTCACCCATCAGGTCTGCCTTCCATGAGTTGGACCGTCGTTATCCCCGGCCAGCCCCCGAGCGGGAACCACGCCAACAAGATCGGGCGTGGCTACCGCCGGGGTGGGATCGCCTTCCCGAAGATCGTGAAGACACCCGAGGCCGAGGCGTACATGGAGGACGCGGCGCTGCTGACGAGGGTCGCCCGCCCATCGGGCTGGAAGTGGAACGGTGGTCAGGTGGTCTGCGAGTACCGGTTCTTCCTGATCCACGACGTCGACTGCACCAATATCATCAAGGTGGTCGAGGACAGCATCTTCCCCGCGCTGTTCATCGACGACAAGTGGGCCCTGCCGCGAGCCATGAGCAAGGAGATCGTCAAGGCGAACCCGAGAGTGGAGGTCACCATCGCATGACGCCTCGCATCATCGTCCCCTGCGCCCCTGACGGGGCACCCTACCGCCGCCATCGCTGGGTGTGGCGGGTCATCTACTCGGATCATCCGGCCAAGGACCGCTGGTGCATGCACTGCGGGCGCTGGATGCTCGACGTCATCGAACAGAAGGAGGTCAGCCGATGAAGCCATCCATTTCCATCGGCGGAGCTGAGATCCCCGTCGAGGAGATCAAGATGGCGTGGGGTGCGGCCAAGGCCATCGAACCCCTCGACAGCGGCCAGCCGGGGTTCCGGTTGGCTGGCCTGCACGATGTGCAGGGGACCTTCGAGGGGACGCTCAACGACGGCGTGCTTGCAGCGTGGGCACCCGGTCCTGTCATCGTCGAACTCTGGGGGCCCCCAACCCTCCCGTGGTGGAAGCACTGGTTCTACTGCCTGCGGGAAACCGTCAGAGGCACGCCGTACCCGTCAGTCCTGTTCGCCAAGGGCCCCGCCACCTTCAAGGTAGACGAGGAGAAAGAAGACGGCGGCGACGTCGTAATGTCAGGCACATTCACCAAGACAGGCAAGTGGTTCATCGATAAGGAGGTCAACACCAAGTGAAAGTCATCACGATCCAGATCAGCGTGCCCGACGGTGTCGAGGTGCGCGTCAACGGTGGCGGTCAGGCTGCGGCTGGTCCGCAGCGCCCCTTCGTCGCCCAGCCTGACCCGGCCTATCCGGGCGGCGTCTGCCCCGAGCACGGCGAAGAGTGGAACCTCGTCCCCGCTGGGCTCAGCAAGACCAAGGTCAATCAGGACGGCAGCCCGAAGCGGTACAACGCCTTCTGGACATGCCCCTCCTACGGCTGCAGTCAGAAGCCCCCGAAGCCGGGAGTGGTCGAAGACGTCACGGGCTTCTCTGAAGCCGACGGCATGCCCTTCTGACCATGCTCCGGTACTTCCTCACGTTCCCGGCGGGAGTCCACATCCGACGTGATCAGCTCGAGAACATCGCCGAGTACATCAAGGACGCGGCCAACCACAAGGACTGGAGGGACATCGTGGCGATGGAGGGAGCCATCCTCCACGATGTCCGCCATCCCCGGGTGAAGCCCAAGTTCAACCGGATGCCCATGCGATGAAGACTGCCGTCGCAGCGCCCACGCAGGATCCTCTCGAGACCCTGCGTGAGCTTCTCTGGGCCCGCCTGCGCCAGCTCGCCGAGTCTGATGCCCATTGGGCTCGCTCGCACGGCCTCCTCCAGCTCAGTCTGGCGGTGTGGGACGAGCAGCGGGGCTGGCTGCTCACTCGCCCCGGCATCAGTCACGGCCCGCTCCCGATGATGCAACACCCTGACCACCTCGAAGAGGATCTGATCTACCTCGTCAAGACATCCCTGCGGGCCATTCAGCACCGCTGGGACATCGGGCCATGAAGGTCGTGATCGCGGGTTCCCGTAAGCTGCCCGAGGGCAAGGCACCGTTCATGTTGATCAGGTTCCTCGGGGGCCTGCCAGATGATGCGGTTGTCATGCTCCGCTGCCCCTACACGGAGGGCAGACTGCCGGGGGCCTTCGAGAAGGACGTCGACGCACTGTGCGATGCCCTCAACATTCCGGTCGAGTGGCATGCTCCTGAGCCCACGATCCTGTCACCGGGCAGGGTCTCGGTCTACATCCGCGACATTGACATGGTCGCCAAGGCTGACCTCGTCCTCCTGTTCTTCACGCAGGAGGACTCCGTCTACGGCTACAGCGGGACCACCCACCTCATGGACAAGGCCCTCGATCAGAACATCCCCATGTATGCCTACCGGGTCGAGAGCAACGGCCGGGTCGAGAGGGTGGGGGAACACGACCCGGAGAATGCCTTCGGGGAGATGGTTCCAGAAGCCTCTTGACGGGGTGGCGGAAAACGCCTAGTGTTCCACATTGCCGTCGCGGTGCGACTGGTGGGGTTACTCCACTTGTAATGGCGAGGTCGCTGGTTCGAGTCCAGCCCCGGATGGGACGAGAGAGACGTCTGCTGGGTAGCTCAGCTGGTTAGAGCGCGAAAATACCCTCACCGATCTGGTTCTCGAGACGGCATCAAGCCATGGTGATGGTGCGTAGACGAGGGTTACTTCAGGGATCTTTGGGTCGCGGGTTCGATCCCCGCCTCCCGGCCCATAGCGTGCCGGGAGTAGCTCAGTGGAAGAGCAAAAGACAATAGGATCCTTCGTTGATCTGGTTCTCATCACCAACTAGCCTGTCGACGGTGCGTAGCTCGGGGTTACTTCTCGAAACAAGCATCCTCGGGCGCTCTGTCCTCGTCGACAACTACCGTGCTGATGGTGCGTAGAGAAGGGATACTTCGGTGCCAGCCCCTCCCAAGGGGCAACGCTGGGACACCTACCCAGCAACCCTCCGCAAGGAGGTTCGTAGCCTCTCTCGACTTGTTCTCATCGGCGCACAGCGTGAACGTCGTCTAACAGGAAGGATCGCCGCCTCCAAAGCGGCCGGACGAGGGTCCGAGTCCCTCCGGTCACGCCAAACAGCAGCAACGTCAGCGGTGCGTTGACAGGGGATACTTCCAGTTCCATGAAAGTCCTCTGTCGTCTAGTCCTCGCTGATACAACAGGCAAGGAGAGACTTCAATGGTGAAGCTCGCGACCCGCCCGAAGCGGGCCCCCACCGCCCCGATCAAGAGCGTCAAGGGGCGCAAGCCCGACACCCTGACCCACGAGGGTGGGACTGGCTTCAACCGCGAGGCGAAGTCCGAACTCTTCCTGCTCGCAGTGACCAACATGGTCAGCGAGAACACCTTCTACGAGAACGGCAAGAACCGTGACAAGCGGTTCGTGGACCTGATCAAGCAGGTGGCTCTCGAGGATCCCGACTGGATCGCTCGCTTCGTCCCGTACCTCCGTAGCACGATGAACATGCGCTCCGCATCCATCGTGATGGCGGCCGAGCTGGTTCACGCGAAGCTGACCAAGCCAGTCCCGGGCAGCGCGATCACCAACCGCACGATCATCGACTCCGCCATCCAGCGGGCAGACGAGCCCGCCGAGATGCTCGGCTACTGGATGAGCGAGTGGGGCAAGAACTTCCCGCAGCCGGTGAAGCGTGGCGTGGCCGACGCTGCCACCCGCCTGTACTCCGAGTGGTCCCTGATCAAGAACGACGGTGGCGACAAGGCCATCCGTTTCGGGGACGTGGTCGACCTCGTCCACCCGGAGCCGAAGGCCCCGTGGCAGTCCCACCTGTTCGGGTACGCGCTCGACTCCCGCCACAAGCGTCCCGATGCCAAGCCGGAGCTGGACGCCCTGAAGACGATCACCGCCAACCTCGCGGCGATGGCGCTCGACGAGAAGGCGTTCCGCAAGGGGTTCGACTCGGCCTTCGTCCAGACGGCTGGTCTCACGTGGGAGCAGGCGTCCTCGAAGTACGGAAAGCTCGACGCGAAGTTCTGGGAGGGGATGATCCCGAACATGGGGATCTTCGCTCTGGTCCGCAACCTGCGGAACTTCGACGACGCCAAGATCAGCAAGGAGGCGCAGGACGAGGTCCGCGCTCGCCTCACCGATCCCGAGGTGATCGCCAAGAGCCGCATGTTCCCGCTCCGGTTCTTCACCGCCTTCGTGGCGACGAAGACCCTGACCTACAGCCGCGAGCTGGAGACGGCCATCGACCTGTCGCTTCGCAACGTGCCTCGCCTCAAGGGCAACACGCTCGTGCTGTGCGACGTGTCGGGGTCGATGGACTGCGCCCTGAATGCGAAGAGCGACGTGAAGCGACTGGCTCCGGCCTCGATCTTCGCGGCGGCTCTCGCCCTGCGTGCCGAGAAGGCCACGCTGGTGGCGTTCAGCACCCAGAGCAAGGCCATCCCGGTTCGCAAGGATGCCAGCGTGCTTCTCGCGACGAAGGAGATCGTCGACTCCATGCCGCACATGGGGACGAACACGTGGCACGCCGTCAAGGAGCACCTGAACGGCCACGACCGTGTCGTGATCGTGACGGACGAGCAGGCGGCTGACAACTACGGGACGTCCTCGATCCCCGAGACGATCCCGGTCTACGTGTTCAACCTCGCCGGGTACACCCCGGGAAGCATGCCGTCGGGGAAGAAGAACCGGTACGTGTTCGGTGGCCTGACCGACGCTGGCTTCGTGGCTCTCGAGCTTCTGGAGCGCGGCAAGGATCAGAGCTGGCCGTTCTGAGTTGACGTCAAGGCCGTTCGAGGCCAATGATCCGGGGACGGTGCCTAGCGCACGGGAACCATTGACCCGCTGGTGCATCAGCGGGCGATGCGCCTGAGTGTAGAGCCGGAGTAAGGGGCGCCAAGCGCGACAGAGGGTAGAGGTCGCGCACTTCAGCCGAGGTGATGCAACAGGCAGACATCGCCCGCTCAAAACGAGCGTCTTGCGAGTTCGAGTCTCGCTCTCGGCACCACAGGAAAAGGAGCCATGAAGACCTACATCAACTTCATTCTTGACAGGAGCGGGTCGATGGCGAGCGTCTGGGACGACACCATTGGTGGCTTCAATGCGTGGCTCGAGAACCAGCAGAAGGCAGAGGGAAAGCAATCCCTGACCGTGACGCTGTTCGACACTGAGATCGAGACGCGTAAGTACGGCGAGCTGGACGCCGCCCCTCGCCTGACCAAGTCGACCTACGTCCCCGGAGGGATGACCGCCCTTCTCGATGCCATCGGCAAGACAATCAAGTCAGTCTCGGCGAAGGCCAAGAAGGTCATCGTCGTGATCTACACCGACGGCTACGAGAACAGCTCCCACGAATACACGCGGGCAGCGATCAAGGAGCTGATCAAGGAGCGCGAGCTGGAGGGCTGGACCTTCGCCTACCTCGGAGCCACGCAGGCGGGCTTCGCCGAAGCCGGTTCGCTGGGGATCGGCCTCCGCAGCCAATATGCCCAGACTGGGAAGGGGACCGAAGCCGCCTTCCTGAACCTGAGCGGGTCGACCATGGCCTACGCGGCGGCCCCGACCGCCGACGCAGGCTTCACCGCAGTCAAGAACAACACGCTCGACACCATCCCCGAGGACATCACCCCGAAGATGGGCCCGAACTAGGCATGGATGGCAACACGCCCCTCTCAGAGGCCCGAGAGTGGGTCAGGAAACACCGCTCCGAGAAGGGCGTGACTTGCCCCTGCTGCGGACAGTTCGCCAAGATCTACAAGCGGCCGATCACCAGTTCGCAGGCCGGGGCGCTGATCCTGATGTACCGGGCGTACGGCCGAGAGTTCGGCCACGCTCCGTCCATCGTGCCCAGTTACGAGGCTGCCATGGTGGCGCTGCTCCGCTACTGGGGCCTAATCGAGGAGTCGCTCGAGTCTCGCGAGGATGGAGGTCGAGCAGGGTGGTGGAGGATCACGCCACACGGGCGTGACTGGATCTTCGGTCAGACCATGGTTCCCCGCTACGCCTACATCTACAACGCCGAGCTGCTGGACCTGTCTGGTCCGCCAACCTCGATCAGGACCGCTCTCGGAAAGAAGTTCGACTACGAGGATCTTATGGGCCCAGCGCGTCCTTCCTCAGAGGACGCCACCTCCTGATGGTCAAGGCCCGGAAGAAGCCAGTCGAGACAGCAGGGCACCCTTGGCTACCAGCCGAGGGTGTCTCTTCTTTGCCCGTCGCTGATCCAGACTGGTCCTGCTACGCCTGCGGGAACCACGCTCCCGTCGTCCGTGACGATGGCACGCTCTATTGCGGGACCTGTCATCCTCTCGCGGTGAGGCAGCCATGAAGCAGTACTACTCAGAGACCGTGCTCGCCCAGACAGCCCACTGGGCCCAATGGTTCTCGGCAGACTGGCGACAAGAAGTCCCGACGCGGATCCACTCGTCGGACATCGCTGACGATGGGGGCCCAGAGTGGCACCCCGACTTCATGAAGTGGATCACCCGCGACGAACACCCTCGGGGGCGCAACAATGACCAGCGCCTTCGCACCACCAAGGTCATGCGCCGACTCCGGCGCTTGGCCGTCCGTGAGTACGAGGTCGCATTTCGTGTTCTCGTCCACGGCGAACGCTTGGAGGAGACCACGAAATGGCTCAACGAAAGAGCAGTACGGAACGGGATCCCTTTCCCACCGTCAAGACCCGCTGGACCCCACTACTCCGAGAAGGACACGCTGGCTCTCTTCATCTGCGCCATCGACTACGCGAGGCAGTGCTGGTAGTCGCAGCCATCATCGGGCTGGCCCTGCTCCTCACCCCTCAGGCCGTGAGCGTCACGCCGGTCACCCCGAGCCAGATCCCCGCCTCCCTGTTCACACAGGTGGAGGCACCAGATCTTCCTCTTCCATCGCACGTGACAACGTCCACCATGGCTCGTCGTCCCCCCAGCCAGCCACGTGGATCAGGTGTGGCGGTGGCTGCGAAAACTCCCGCGCCAACCGCCAAGCCCACGCCACGACCACGCCCAGTAGCGACACGACGACCAGCCAGCGTTTCATCGGGCTCCTCCATGGTGGGGACGGCAACATGGTACTGCGGGCCCCGCTCACGATGTCCTGTGGGCTTCACAGGCGGCCTGTACGCCGCGATCAGCCCTGATCTGGGGTTCCTACGCGGTCGAGCAGTCAAGGTCTCCTACGGGGGCTCTACGGTCGTCGTGACCATCGTTGACTGCGACTGTCAGGCGACCCGATCCATTGACCTGTTCGCCGATGCCTTCGTGCAGCTCGCGCCCCTGTCAGCAGGCAGGCTCAGGGAAGTGCTGCTGTCGTGGTAGGGATCCACCCGTTCCTGATCGAGGACACCTGCTACTGGCACCACGAGTGGGAGAAGTGCGGAGCCTGCGGAGGGTGGGACAAGCCCGACGATCCAGAGTCTCTGTTCCACCTCCACCACGACGAGGCGGTCGAGGCCCACAGGCGAACCCATCATCCTCGTCGCCCAGATGGTAGGCTGCGCCCATGACCTTCGTCCCCCTGAGTCCGTCGCCGCTGTCATCACGCTCGTAGCGTGACGTTCGCGCACGGAAGGTTGGCCGAGAGGTAAGGCTGCGGTCCCGAAAACCGCTGACTGGGTCACACCAGCGAGGGTTCGATCCCTTCACCTTCCGCCACGGATGGGTGGCCGAGAGGCAAGGCACCCGGTTGCTAACCGGGAGTCGGGGCAACACCCGCGCAGGTTCGATCCCTGCTCCATCCGCCACACACAAAGAAGACCCGGCCCCTCCGCTGAGTGGGACCCTCGCGGGCCTGCCTCTGCGGAGTGACCGGGTCAAATCTGTCCCGAGTTATCAGGGCAACTGCCTTGCGGCGGTGAACCCCTCCCCGGGAGCCTGCGTAGACTAACCGACGGCCAAGGGGGCCGTCAAGTAGTACTTTCAGGCGGTGGGGGTCGCGGGCTGAACGGGCGGAACCACGACCGGGACAACGGCCGCTGCGACCTGATCGAAGGCCGCGTCGGCTGCCGTGACGGTGGCCGTCAGGGCGTCGATGGTGGCCTGATCGACCTGACCCGCCGTCAGCGCAGCGATCTGCGTGGCGAGGTCGTCGAGCTTCGCGTTGGCTGCCGTGAACGACGTCAGGATGGCGTCGTGGTTGGCGGTCGCGTCGGTCCCGAGGTTGTCGACGGCTGCCTGCAGTGCGGTGAGATCTGCCATTGCTTCCTCCAGCTTCTCCATGATGTCGTCCGAGTGGACGCCAAGTTCCATGAGGAGGTGCAGCTCAGCTCGCTCACCCCCTGCGAGTTCGTCGACTGGCTTGTTCCAGCTCTTCATAGGACCTCCATGCTACATCACAGTTTCAGCACCACACGCATGACGAACTCAGCGATGCCTACGCTGATCACAATCGCCGCGAAGATCCTTTCGGTAGTCCAGTTGGACTGGACCTTGGTCTCCTGCTTCTCGACTTTGACGGCGGCGTTCTCATACCTCGCCTGCTCGAGCGGAGCAATGCGAGCGGTGAGGTTCGAGGCGGTTACCTCGGCTGTACCACGCAGAGCGGCTGCGGATGCCTCGACCTGCGTAGCAGCAGCCTTGGCTGTCGTGTCCACCCGCTCGGCGAGGTTCGAGGCGGTGAGTTCGGCACGTGCGTTGGCAAGGCTGACGTTGGCACGATCCGCCGCAAGGAGCGCGTCGATCCGGCGCATCTCTGCCGACTCAACAGCGTTGATCCGCTTCCGCTCACCCTTTGCGATCTTGGCATGGTAGAAGCGTTCGACCCTGCGAAGATCGTCCATGCGCCGAACCTCGCTGGCCCGCAGATCGTCCAGTCGCCGGGTGTCGGCAGCACGTAGAGCCTCGAACTCGTGACGGCTGACAAGATCGCTCTTCACGGGTGTCGCTCACGATGGGCGTTCGACACGTTGGCTCCTTCTCCCCGAGGGATCAGCGGTGTTTCCTCGGCCGAGTGGAGATCAACTCTGAGCCGCAGTTCGGGCACACGATCATCTTGATACCCGGTAGCTTGAGCCACCCGAAGCCACACTCAGGCTTCGGGCAGCGCATCGGCAGGCCGTAATCCTGCGCCTTGATGATGGGGCGGGCTGACCCGCCCGTGCTCACGTCAGGAGAGAGAGGCGCACGCCGTACGTGCTCACTTGACCTTGCTCGCCCCGCCACCCGTGGAAGGGCTGGCGGGAGTGGGCACAGCGGTCGACTTGGTCGCCTGAGGGGCGACGGGTGGGGCCACGTACGCGGCTGGCACCGGAGCCGCCGTGGAACCCACCTCTGCAGTCAGCGGTGTCAGCTCCACGGGCGTGCCCTTGTCCTGAGCCACCGTGGTTGCAGTGAAGGATCCAGTCGCCTTGGAGAGCAAGTCTGCGACTGCAGCCACCAGAGCAGCACCAGCGCCGCCGATGTAGGCCACTTCGATGGCGGCCTTGGCTGTGCCGTCGGTCAAGAAGTAGGAAGCGATCCCGAGACCGGCCAGAGGGATGACCTTCTGGAGGACGGTCGAGTCGAGGATCTGGGGGAGCTTGCCCCAGTCGAAGACGTTCTGCTGGATGGAACGGTACACGCCCAGCAGCATGTCGATCACGGTGATGACGAGCAAGGCGTAGAGCGGAGCAACCAGCGGGTTGTTCAGGAAGTCCGAGATCTGTGGCACGAGTGAGTACCTCTTATGGAGCTGCCCCTCCCGAGTGCCGCCTGACGACAGGCTACACCATCCGCCACGTCAAACGAAGGTCAACGCCACGGATTGTCGCTCGAGCCACTCCGAACCGACGAGCCAGATCACCTCGCTTGGCCCCCTGTGCCAGCTCGCTCCTGATCTGGAGAACTCCCTCTCGCGTCAGCTTCGTCGTCTCGTGACCTGACCCGCTGGCGATGTAGCCGCGCCGCCGTCCCTTCTCCATCATGTCGCGAGCGTTGTCCTTGGCGGTCCCGAGCCAGAGGTGAGCCGGGTTGCAGCACGGCGGGTTGTCGCAGTGATGGAGCACGAGCATGCCGAGGGGGATGGGGCCGACGACGATCTCCCACACGTACCGATGGGCACGAACGCAACGCGGGTGGCCGGGGTTGAACAGGCCGTAGCCCTTGGAGCTGGTGGCCGCCATCCACGGCCAGCATTCGTCGGGCCCCTTGAGACCGTCTTCCCCGAAGCAATCAACCTTGCTCCAGAAGCGTTGCGTTGTTGCCGTCAAGTGATTGTCCTCCCGGTGCTGCCAAGATCACTTTAGCACGCGAGCCGGGGGTCAGGACCCCGCTTTCGACTCTCTCCGCGAACGCCTGCTTGGGGTATCCCCTCGCGAACAGGAAGTGGTACTCCTCGTCCGTCAGCCCCGAGATCGTCATCCATCCTCGCGCCGCCCAGAACGGCTCATCACCCAGACGAGCGATGCCTATCCACCTCATGGTTGGGCCCAGCACAGGCAAGAGGTCACGCAGGGCGACGTAGGCCCACTCGCAGGGAACCTGATGTGGATCTTCCCCGAACTCGTGGTTGTAGGCGAAGTCGATGGCGGGGTCGCACGAGATGTACTTGCGGAAGTACTCAGCGAACTCCCCGAACGTACCGAACTCTGGTCCGAACATCACAGCCCCCTGATGTCGAGCGAGTCGAGGCGATTGCTGCCCACGTTGGTATCGGTGATGCGGGTCGTGCTCTTGGCCTGACGCAGGGAAGGTGCCAGCACGAGGTAGGTCACCACGACTCTCGAGAGTGCTTCACAGGGCCCGCTGATGTCACGCAGGAGGCGGTACACGAGACCCGTGGTGTCGCCGGGAGCATTGTCCCAGTCGAGCCCCTTCATGAGCATCAGTCCCTTCGGGGTGTAGACGTTCAGCGTCCCCCGTGCAGGCGAGGTGAAGAGGGTGAAGATCCTGTGCCCAGTCGCGTCAGTCGACACGGGGGCGATGTCGGTCCCCCAGCCCTCGCTCTGGTTCTGGAGGGACAGAGAGGCTGAAGTAGCCATGGCCTCGGAGCGGTCACACAGATCGAAGGTCCACGTCGACTCGGTCAAGCCCCCGCCGGGGGCAACTCCATGGCTGAGACCGAACTGGCCCCAGAAGCCGATGTAGAGCTTGGACATGTCCCCGACAGCGTCGTATTTGGGGCCGATGCCGACGTTCTCCTTGCCGCCACCGTACTCGTTGTTGCCGAAGTAGACGTTGTTCAGGTAGCCGTACAGCAGGCCACCAGCCCCGAAGCCCGTGCCGACCCCCGGCCAGTACCCACCCGGGACCGGCACCAAGAACTCGGTGTGGGCCACGTAGTGGAGGGTCGTAGGCATGGCGATGGCGTTATGCAGGAGGTTGTCTGGACCCGTCGAGGGGACGGTCGTGTAAGGCTGGAGATACCACTGGCCGCAGTCGAAATCCGTGGACCCGAAGTTGGGATCAATGAGATGGAAGCGTCTCATCTCCCAGATACGGGCCGTCTTGAACTGGACCGGGAAGGGCAGTGGCCCATCGTTCAACTGGGCCCCCGTGTAAACGAGTTCCCCGTCGGCATACAGGTCAGCATCCGTGAGATCTGACCAGTGCTGGATGTAGATGATGCCGGGGTGGTCGCCCAGCGCGTTCCAGAAGCGGCGCTGCCCGACCTCGAAGGCTCCCGGGTTGGGCATGTCAGCCTCCCGTGGTGTCCATCCCCAGTCCCGGCGTGCTCGAGCCGGGGTAGGGAAGGAAGTCATAGATGTTCCACGGCGACTCAGGATCAATGCCCATCTCGAGATCGTACCGGGGCAGGGCGTAGTAGATCTGGCCGACGGGCTCCTTCGCCACCGTGAAGGAGATGTGGGACTGGCGGATCGGCAGGTTCACGTCGATCCCGTAGACCGACGACTTCACGTTGACCACCTGCCCTGCCTGATAGCCGGGATCCCAGACCGTGGCGGTGGCCCGCCTGATCGGATCGTCCCAGCGCAGCAGGATGGCCCGAGCGCGGATGTCCAACCACCTCTGGTGGAAGATGTCCTGCCTGAACTCCGCGTACTGCCAGCGACCGTACTGGTCGATGGAGGAAGCCTCTGGGTTGGCGCGAGCAGCGGCGAGGTTCTTCTTGTACGCCACCAGACGCGAGCGGTACATCTTCAGCTCAGACGTCTGGGACTTGGTCGGGCTGGACACGGAAGCCAGCTCGGAGACGTAGCCCTGCACCGTGGAGATGGCCTCCAACCAAAGGCGCTCTCTCCAATGCCCGTCACCCAGCTCGTGGGTCACCATGATCTCTCCCTCGACCGTCTTGCCGAGAGTGCCCCACACGAGGACGTCGTTGATCATCTGGCTGATATCGGTGTTCACCGAGAGACCACGACTGCTGATGCCACCCAGACCATCCGTCAGCGGGTAGGGTGCCGTGATCGTCTCGCGGTCGTGGTACTGCAGCACCTTGTAGGCGTCAATGCACCACACGCCAGAGGTGATCTGGCTGATCGACTGCAAGAACACCCTCAACGTGGAACCGGGGTCAGGCATAACCCACGGCGAGTCAGGAGCGGGAGTGGCGATGGCATCCACGCCCGTGGTGAAGTCGAAGTCCATGGGCAGATCGGGCGCAACGTAGTCCCCAAACACGCGCTTGATCATGTCGTCGTCCATGGTCCCCTTCTTGAAAGCAGGCCAGCTTCGATAGGGACCAGCGTTCGCGTTCGTCTTGCCGTGGTTGGAGAACTCCCAGCGCCAGTTCCGCAGACGCAGGCGGTCGAGGAGGATGTTGTAGTCAGTGCCGTGGAGCACGGTCTTTGGATGGGCGAAGTCGGAGAAGAAGTAGCCGCGCTCCACGTCCATGGTGTAGCCGCCGAACACCCGCAAGCCGTCGATCTCGAAGTGGATCTCCTCACCGCCGATGAACTCGGGGTGAGCGCCCTTCAGGGTGATCGTGAAGTTGCCGGGTCCGGTCTTCGCCATCTGGGTGAAGTCCGTGCCGCCCCAGATGCAGTCCCCCGTGATCTCGACCCACGTCTTCGCTGGATCTCGAGTCATGCGGAAGCGCATGACGTCGTACTCGTAGGTGGCGAGGTCGATCTGATAGGCGGCGGTCTGTTCAGGCGTCGGGTGCTTCAGTGCCTCGTAGGTGTCGAGGTACAGGCTCATCCGACCGGCCGCGTCCCACCAGAACTCGACCGGATCCCGGTGCATGGCAACCGACAGCTCCTTGGTCAGGAAGGCGATCTCACTGTTCAGATCCCTGATCCTGTCCGGGTCCGTGGTGGTGGTCAGCTCACTCTGCAGGACCACGAGCTGGTCTTGGATCGAGGTGACGAGAACCGGGTCAGCGGTGGGCAGTGGATTGGCGAACCCGGCCTCGATCTTGACCGCGAACTTCCGAGTCAGGGCGGGCGGGTTGCCCAGAGGATCTGTCGGAGTGCCGCCATCCTTGGGGAAGATGATGTAGGAACTGCCCCTGACATAGGCATCCACGGTTACCGCGCCCAGACCGCCGCCGACAGGACTGATCCACGCATCGACTCCGAACCATGGAGCGATCATAGCGTTGAGGGCGAATGACGCGGGGGCCATCACGATGTTCGCAGCGAGGTAGATCCGCTGGCCGAGCTTCTCGCCGAGCACAAGGGCGTTCAGCGTGAGCGATCCGCGCCTGTCCCCCGCCGCAGCGATTTCTGCCCCGACCACGAAGCTCGCAATCTTGGTGGGCCGGAGCTTCCATGCGTTGACGGTGAAGGAACCCGCGCCACCCCGAGCGATGGCTGCGTCGAGGTGCAGGTAGGGCTGGATGAAGGCGTCGGCCGTGAAGTGGATCTGGTAGAAGCAGGCGTCCAGCGTGAAGGCACGAGCTGCGATCTTCGCGAAGATCGAGAAGAACGCACCACCCTGACCCCGGATGCTCGCGTCGAGCCCTATAGCACCCCGGTGCTCGCTCTGCGCGGACATCTCAGCGTCGACGCTAAATGTCCCCAGCTTCTCGCGGCTCACGATCTCGGCGTCGATGGTGAAGGGCTCACCGAGGGTGCCCACGATCCATGCGTCGAGGGTGGGAGCGGGGTAGGACAGGACGCGGTCTATCTGCTGGCTATACGTCAGCATGCCGCTTCCGGTCATAGACGGCTTATAGACGCCGTCGGTCCAAGCGTAGACGTAGTGGGGCTCGAAGTAGTAAGCAGGCCAGAAGGTGATGGTGGTGGTGCTTCCACGCACCACCGTGATCTGGCCGGGGCCATGATTGACCACGTACGGGTTGGCCCACAGGTTCTCGTTGGCTGAGTCGATCCCGATGGAGACGTTCGGATCGTTGATCTCGCCCCAGATCGTGATCGTTACCGGCTGGAACGCGGGCGGCCAGAACGGGCCCGAGAGGACGTTGTCGCCCGCCGCGCCATCCGGCAGCACCATGGTCGCGCCGGGGAAGTCGAGGAGCTTGCTGACGTTCTCGAGGACGCTGACGATCTCTCCCTCGCCCTCGTAGACCACCGTGCGCTCTGCCCGGATGAACGCCTCGAGCAGGAAGTCCCCGGTCCCGGTGGCGACGATGGCGGAGTCGATGAACCAACTGGTGATGGGCTGTCCCGGCAGGATGATCGCCGCGCCCACAGGAAAGGATCCACTGCGGTGGATCATCTTCAGAGCGTCGATGTAGAAGTGCGGGTGGAACCACTGCTCCCAGTACTGGTCCCAGTACGCGGAGGCGTCGTACTTCTCAGCGAAGATCGCGAACGAGCCGCCCCTCTTCCACGTGTTGGTCTTGTACGCAAAGATCGAGAAGAACGCCTGCTGTCGACCCTTGATCACGGCGTTGATCAGGAAGCCAGTGATCGAGGCGTTGATCGTGAAGCTGCCCTGAGGACGGCGGACGATGGCGGAGTCCAGATGGACCAACCCGGGGGTGACTCTCAGGAGAGTGGCGTCGAGCCGGAAGGCACCCTCGATGAAGGCGGCAACGGTGAAGCTGCCGAGCTTCGCGTTGGACACGTAGGCATCGACATTGAATGTCCACGCGCTGCGACCGACGATGACGGCGTTGATCGTGAAGTGGGGTCGGATGCGGGCGTCGAGGGTGAAGCTCGAGTTGATCCCCGAGATCTTCCACGCATCGAGGTGGATGCCACGGTCATCGTGCCGGTAGTAAGTGATGACCTTGGAGGCACCCAGCTCGAAGTGCGGCTGGACCCACGCCGAGATCGAGAAGAACCCGAAGACCGGATGCGTGAACCACGCTCCGACCGTGAACGCCAATGACCGTGTGCCAATGACAATGGCGTTGACCCGGATGACGCCGCGTACGAAGGCGTCGACCGAGAAGGACCCCGTGACCCTGCGGCTCAACCATGCGTCGAGGGTGAACTCGCACTTGATCCATGCGTCGATGGAGAAGTGACGAGACGCGATCCGAGCGTCGATCCTGAAGGTCGGCCGGATGAAGGCGCTGATGGCGAACGCCGCCACCTGACGACGGCGCAGCGTGGCCGCCACGGCGAAGGTGGAACCGAAGGTCCACACGAACCTCGCGTCGATGGTGAAGCGCGGCTGGATGAAGGCCCCGATGGTGAACTGGAGGCCAGTGCTCCAGTCCTTGTAGGAGCCAGCACCTGTCAGGGTCGGGCGGTAGACGTTGCCCTTGAAGGAGGCGACGTAGTAGACGCCGGGGACGGCGAGGACATCGTGCTCCCCCGGGTCCGTAGAGACCGGATAGCCGGTCAGCGCCCCGGCGATGCTCAGGTCCCCGCCATCGCTCGGAGGTGAGTCGACAACGACGACAGCCTGCTCACCAATGCTGATCGGGAAGGCTGGAGACAGGGCGTTGACCGTCAGCCCACCACGGGTCCTACTGGTGCCCGGGAAAGTGAGCGGGCGCAGCCCGGGGCCAACCGTGGCGAGGATGACGGCGCTGATCAGGAAGAACGACCCGCCACCACCGACCTGAGCGTTGACCACGAACCCTGAGGCCGTGGTCTGGCCCTTGATCGCGTCGATCTTGAAGTGAGCCGGAACCGTCTCTGCGTCGAGGGTGAAGGACCCCGCGAAGGACCGCCTGATGACGGCCCTGATCGTGAATGTCTTCTGGGGCGTCCCGAAGATGTCCGCGTTGACCGTGATGCCCTGCGTGAACCGATGCAGAACCAATGCGTCGACGTGGAACCCGAGATCGAGGTGCGCGTTGATGTAGAAGTAAGGCTGGACGAAGGCATCGAGCTTGAAGAGCGGGACCGGAACCAATGCGATGACGGCATCGAGCGTTGTGGATCCCGAGAGCCCAATCTTCTTGATGGCAGCGTTCGTCTTGAACGTCTTGGAGGTCGGGAAGAGCAGATCGGCCGCTATCGGGAAGCTGCCCACCCCCGCCCTCGACCTGATCGCATCAACGCTGAAGCGCAGCGGAGCGAACGTCGCATCGAGGGTGAGGCCAGCACCATGTCCGATGGCAGCCCTGATCGTGAAGCCCGCACTCGGGTTCGCCTTGATGACCGCGTCGAAGTGGACGTGACCGTTGGTGCGCTGGACCAGAACCTCGATGACGCTCTGGGAAACGCGAGCGTAGGCATCCCACGGTCTGACCAGCGCCTCGACCGGAGTCTGGCTGATGCGAGCCTTCTGGTCTGCGGGCGAGACCAGTACTTCGAGGGGCGCTTGGCTTATCCGAGCGAAAGCACCGATGCAAGCATCAAGGGTGAAATGGCGATAGCAGATCTGGGCGTCTACGGTGAAGGAATGGAGCTTGATGACCGCGTTTATCGAGAAGCTGCTCGAAGAGGTCCGCCTCAGAGCTGCATTGATCCTGAATGCCTTGTCGAGCCTGATCTCGGCGTCAAGAAAGAAGCCCGTAGCCGCCTCGAAGACAGAGACGTCAAAGACATCGGGCTGGAACGTGCTTGCCATCAGCAGTCACCGATCACAACAAAAGAGCCCCGCCATCCGGGGCTCCGTGTCGTGTCTGCCATGGGATTGGCCTTCATTCCGACCATGGGATTGGCCGCCGATCAGACTGCGTTCGCGTCCAGATTGTGCCAGACGTGGTACTCGACGTACACGCTCGACGCGGCACGTGCGAGCTGGAAGATCCCGAGGTCTGGGCTGGTCTCGAGGAACCCTGCTCCTCCTGCGCTCTGTGGGTCAGGCACGCTCGTCAGGCGCACGCCACCACCCGGAGTCCCAGCCAAGGGGACCACCACCGTCAGGCTGTCCCTGATGTAGGCGTAGGTGAGCGACCACTTGTTGCCTGACATCGGGGTGGCCCATTCCTTCACTAGTACCATCGGTGAGGCCACGATGTAGGGGTAGTCGACCCCGTATCTCGAGCGGTCGATCACATTGAAGTTGGGCTGGACCAGACCTCTGGAGGGCGGACGCTTCAGGGCGAGGAGGAGGCCCCACGGATCCTGCGTGTCGAAGGAGGCGGTGATCTTGTACTCCACCGTGTGCGGGGTGGGAAAGTTCATGTCGATGGCGCGGATCGGCAGGTTCACCCCGTTCTTCGTCTGCAGCCCGAGCACTGGGTCAAAGGTGGTGAAGGTGTGGACGCCAGAGAAGATGCTCACGATCTGCCCCGGGTAGAGCCCTGCCTTGTAGATCGTGAACTCCGCCCTCATTGCAGGCACGCCTTCCTGATTGAGGATCTTGTTCGACCTCGCCCTGATCATCCCCGGCAGCCAGTCGGAGCCCATCACCTCGGCCGACTGGAAGCGGCCGTACAGGTTGACTGAGGCTGCGAGGGAGTTGTGGACATAGAGCAGGAACTCCTGCGTCGACTGGGGAGTCGGATCAAGGGTTCCCGTGAAGACGAGGACGTCATTCTTGAGGCGGCTGATGTCGGTGGTGACAGTGAGGTTCTTGCAGGCCACGCTGCCCTCGTTGTCGCCCACGGAGAACGGAGCCCAGTCGGTGTCCTGCTCCTTGTAGACGATGTAGCCGTCGGGGTCGATGTACCAGATCGACGACCCCGGCATGCTCCTTAGGATGTTGGCTGAGACGTCAGTGAAGAACGCCCTCAGGGAGGTGCCTGCTGACGGCGGAGTCCACGTGGCACCCGTGTCCCCCGTGTTGATCACGGCAACCTCGTCGATCCTACTTTTGCTCGGCGTGATCTGCCCCCACTCGATCAGGGGACTGACCTTGTCGAGGTCGAAGTCGTGCAGCATCGCCGTGATGTACGACTTGTCGCTGGTGCCAGCTGGCACCGCCACCACGTTGCCCGACACCTTGCCAGCGGTCGTCACCTTCTGGCGCTTGTACGTCCCGTTCCCGTCGGGATACAACGTGGGGTGCTTCCGGTTGTACAGGTACAGCTTGTCGAACAGGATGTTGAGGTCGACCCCGTGCAGGATCATGCGTGGCTCTGGCTTGTCAGGAAAGACGTAGCCCTGCTCGAACACGAACAGGTAGCCCCACCACATCCTTAGACCGTTGATGTAGAGGGCGATCAGATCCTTCCCGGGTGAGAAGGCGTAAAGGGCACGCAGGGTGATCGAGCAGGATCCCGGCTGGGCTGCTGCCACGACCTGAAAGTTGGTCTGGCTGAAGATGACGTCAGCGGTGACGTCGGCCGCCCCGACTGTGATCGTGACGACCGCCTCTTCGACGTCCATCAGACCGCTGGTCCGCGCAGCCCGAACATCTGACCCTTGCGAGCGAGGGTCTTCTCGACCTCAGCCGCCACCTGACGAGCCAGATCCGTGATGTCCTGATCGTTACGGACGGAGGTCCCGCTGATGTTGACCGTCAGGTTCATCGGGCCCACGCCACCGCTACTTCCAATGGTCGCGGCACGAGGGTTGCGGAGGATCGCGACAGCCTCGCTGCCAGCCTCACCGATCATGGCATGGGTCGGCATCGAGGTGATCCCCACCGCGCCCGAGGCGATCCCGAAGATGCGCTTGTAGTAGGGATCCACCCCACCGGCCTTGGCGAGGCCACCGGGACCGAGGTGCCACGGTGAGCGAGCGATGGCGTTGAGCTGCGTGTTCGCGCTCTGGCCCACCGTCTTCATGATGCCCGAGTAGTACGAGCTGGACTTGATCAAGTCCGCCGCTGCCGCCGCTCCCGCCTCGGGGGTCGCGAAGCCTGCAGGCTTGCCGGGGCCAGCCATGATCCCGAGGTTGTTCAGGGGCCCGACCTCGGCCTGTGCCCACTTGCGAGAGGCTTCGACTGTCAGGCCGGTGTTCTTGGCGAGGGCAGCCGCGAACCGATCCAGCCGCTGGTTGGCTGGCAGGTTAGCCGTGGTCGAAGGGGACCCGACGACAGCCTTCTTGCCACCAGCCGATGTGGACCCCGTGGATCCCGTCCCCGCCGTTGACGCCGTCAGGGCCGCGATGGTCTTGTCCGAGAGGTCGACGGCCGGGAAGCCACCCTGCAGCGCCTTCACCCAACTGGCGATGGTGGGATCCGTCAGGCCAACCTTGGGGAAGGCTGTCTGGATGGCCCGCATCCACGAGGTGATGTTGGTGTCAGTCAGCGCCACAGAGGTGGGGCCGCTCTCTCCCGCGTTCACTGAACGAGCGTTGCGAATGATCGCGACGGTCTCGGGCCCAGCCTCGCCCACGATCATCGAGGTGGCGCGACCAATGCTGCCGAGGAAGCCAGCGGCGCGCTTCTTGCCGCCGCCGCCGCCACCACCGGTGAACCCAGTACCGCCCCCCTGCGGCACGTTGGTGCCCGTGTACGGGCTGTATACGGTGTTCGGCACCACAACCGTGGGCGTGCCGCCTGATCCGAACCCGGTAGGCGGCGCGGTGAGGACCGTTGCCCCGGTTGGCGTTGTCGTCTTGGTGTAGCCGAGCGCCTCGTAGATGGCCTTCACGCCATCGCCCATGGACCCCGCGAACTGACCAATGCCCTGCGTGGCGGCGGAGAGCGCACCAGACCAGTTGCCGGTGGCGGTCCCAAGGATGGCGTCCATTCCCGCCACCGTCGTGGCGAGCAGCTGGCTCTGCTTGGCGATGCCCTCCTGAGCTGCGACGGTGACCCCTTCGGCATTGCGGGCCAACCCCATGCTGGTCAGGGTCTGCTGGGCATCGAAAGCTGCACGATTGGCATTCTCGACCCAGATCTGCTTCGAGAGATTGAACTCGTCGGTCGAGATGTTGAGCTGCTTCTGGGCGATGGCGGCCTTCTGGATCGCCTCGACCTGAGCGAAGTACCGTTCCTCACCAGTCTGACCGGGAGCTTGGAACTGAGCCTGAGCAAGCTGGGTCGTGATACTGCGCTGCTGCAGCTGCAAGCCCAACTGGGTGCCCTGCACCTCGAGGAAGTGGCTCGCCCTCTCCATCTTGCCGAGGGAGGTAGCGGCGACGGATCCCGTCTTCCCGGCGAGGCCGAGAGCATCGCCAAGTCCCCGCGTGGCAAGGCGGATCTGGTTATCCCAGTTGAACTGGCTCGACTCCTGATTGAGCTTGCCCATCTCTGTGGTCAGGCTCGCGATCTTCGAGGACGACAACTGCGCCTGTACTGCGAGCATGGCGAAGTTGGGCAGCGAGGCCGGATTGAACTTGCCTACCTGAAGGAGCGCCTCGAACAAGCCCTTACCGGAGATGGCACCCAGCTGGGAGTTGGCTCGAGCCGTCCCAGCCAGCGTCTGCTGGGCGAATGTAGCGGCCTGACCTGTCATCCCGGCCGCGCCAGCACTCGGCTGACCAATCTGGGCACCGGGGAAGAACCCGAGGCCGGGGGCCACGATAGGCTGCGAGAGCAAGCTCTTGGTCACCGAGAAGGGGATCTCGAGCGACATAGTGAGCGCCTGCTGGGACTCAAGAGCCTGACGCTGGGCCTGCATCTGGCGGAGGTTCAGCTGCGCCCAGACTCCAGCATCGACGAGGTTCTTCCCGGCTGACGTCTGCTCGATGGCGGCCTGATGCTGCTTGATCTGCTCCTCAGCCGTCTTCGAGCTGTCGACGATCTGGCCGTTCACCTTCATGACGATGTTGGACTGCATCGCCAGATTGGCGCTGTACTGGTCCCCCGCCTTCGTGGCGGCGGCGACAGCCTGATCAATCTCGTCCCATGACTTGGCGACTTCCCACGTCACCTTCATGGACTTCTTGCCGGAGACCTCCATGTTCTTCGCGGCGCGATCAGCCGCCGAGCCGAGATCAGCCAGCCCAGCCTTGCGAGCATTGACGTCGATCTCGCCCATGCCAATGTTGGCGTCGAACTTGGGGAGTTGAGCAGCCCGCTCTGCCGGAGACATCGTGTGATCTGCGGCATAGTTCCCGCCGAGAACAGCTGCCCCAGCGACGATGGCACCGGCCGCCAGAACGCCCGGAGGCCCACCGAGAGCACCGAACGCCAACATAGCTGCAGGAATGGCCGCCCCACCAGCAATGGCCGCCCCAGCCCCAGTCTCGCCCGGAGTCGACATCCCGGCCGCCTTGGCCTTGTAGTCAATGTACGCCTGCTCGTTGGGGCTAGTGACATACCCAGCACCGGTCACGATGTTGTTCAGTGGACCTACACCACCCCCTGTGGTCTCGCCCTTGCTGTAGCCACCAAACTGGCCTGCGACGGTCTCCATGAACCCCTTACCACCGCCCAGCTGCTCCCCGAAGAGAGCAGAGCCCATGACGCCGCCGTAGCCTCCGTACAGACCCTGAGGGGCACCCTGCTGGCCGATAGAAGCACGAAACAGATCAACCGTTGCCTGCTGCGCCTTCTGGCCTGCCTTGGCGGTTACCGAGGCAGTCAGGGAGGTCGAGACGAAGGCCAGCATGTCCTTCGACAAACCAGCCGTGACGGCAGCCTGAGCCAGCGTGGCCTGAATGTTGCCGTGGGCCTCATAGGTACTCTGGGCGAGCGCGGAGCTGGCAGCGGTGGCCGTCGACTTGAAGCCAGTCCACTGGTCAATGAACTTGCCCGCAGCCTCAGTCCCGGCATCGAGACCCTTGCTGGCGAAAGTCATCGCCATGCCGTAGGCAGTGGTGGCACCGATGACCACGCCGAGGTTCCGAATGACGTTGCCCGTGCTGGGCTGCATCTTGGCCGTCGTGGTCTGCAGCTCGTCGAACTTCGAGATCACCTTGCCCAGTTCACCCGGAGCCTGCTTGTACGCGGCGATGGACTTCTGGATGGCCTCTCTCTCACTACCGCGAGCACCCATCAGGTCAGCACGAAGGGTGACGTACTTGTTCAACTCGGGAGCGGTCTCGGGAGTAACGAGACCAGCAAGTTCACGCTGTTGGCGTCTCGACTGAGACTGCAGGCCGAGCATCTTGCCTCGCCCACCGAGTTCCATGGAGGCGAGCTGAGCGATGCCGCCCCTTGGGGTGCGTCCCGACATCACCTGCGACCACGCGGTCGAGTCGCCCATCATGTTGGCGAGCGTGCTCCTGAAATCCTTCAGGGCGTCCTGCTGCTCGGGGGTTCCACTGCGACGTGCCGCGCCGATCCGACCGGTGCCGAGCTGCCCGCGAGGAGCCTTGGGTCGACTCACCGCACCGGGGAATGCCTCTGGGTCGAGAGTGCCGAGGTACTGCTCGTAGCTCATCCCCGCCGGGACCGTCGGGGCCTTCGTCTGATCCTGAGGCTTGTGGCGCGAGGAGACTCTCTCGACCGGCGGACGCACAGCCTCACGGCCCCGCATCAGGGCATCGTGTTCCCGCTGCCAGATGGGATCACCGAACAGGGCAGGACCGCTCGTGAGCTGCTCGTCCGTGAACTTCCGGCCGCCAGTTCTGCCGGGTCCAGCTGTGGTAACACCGGGCTGCTTGGCAACACGCTGCACGGGAAGGATCAGGCCGGTGAAGGCAGCCTGCAGCTTGACAGCAGCCGCTGCCAACTCGTCCACCGGAGCCGACATCTTGCTCGCTGCCTCGGCGGCCGGAGTCAGGATCGGACCTGTGGACAGACCAGCCCCGGGCTTGGTGAGGCCCAGAGAGGCCATGGTTGCAGTCGACGGGGCGTAGGAGGGCCCCGGAGGCGGCGTGCGCGGGATGGCGAACATGTTCTGGGGGGTGCGGAGACCACCGTGCAGAGTCTCGAACTCCCTCGCGGCACGCTCCCTGATCTTCCTGTAGGGGTCGACCCGGCTCTGCTGGAAGGCGGCCTCGAGCGTCTCCCCGCCGTCCTGCCGGTGGGGAACCTGAGCCATCAGGCGGTTGGGGACGATGATCCCGTCCTCTGGGGGCGAGAACAGGCTGTTTGGCTTCTCGCCGATCACCTGCATCCCGCCAGCCGCCTTCGGGATCTGGTCCATCACCTTCTTGGGGATCAGGTGGGTCAGGCGGTTGGGGACGAAGAGTTCCTTGCCGATCTCGCCGACGATGTACAGGCCCTTGGGGGTGTCACCACCGCCTGCGCGACCGGTGAACTTGCTGAAGATCTGGGCGGCCCTGATCTGAGCCGGATCCATCTTCTCGAGGGAGCGGTTGGTCGAGGCGATCCGGGTGAGCCCGGGGCTCTCAATCATCCCGCCCAGAGCACGGATCGCGGCCTCTGCGTCCGTGCCTGTACCCCGGAGACGGAGCTGGTCACCCTGCCGCGCCGCCAGCATGAGCAGGTGATGGACGTACTTCGCGTTGGCCGGGGCCTCCCGGGGCAGGCCACGGGTCAGGTTCTCGACCGTGACCATGGCGTCGAAGTCGGATGCCATCCGTGCGAGATGGGCCGAGGGACGCATGTGCAGGCCAAGCTGGTCGGCGACGGTGTAGAGGTGGCGGACATCGCCTCCCTCGGCCCGATAGATCTTCGGCGGCAGCTTCGCCTCGCGGGCACGCTTCAACCACTCGGGCTCGAAGGGCGCGACCGGCTTCGGGATCTCGACCTTCGGGGGCTCCTCCAGCCCAAGGATCCGACGCTGCAACGGGCCCAGCACAGGACCGCCTTCCGCCCTGTGGGCTCCCTGCTGCTGCTGCCACGCCATGATCGCCATGAAGGGATCGTGGGCCCAGTCGGCAGCCGTTTGCATGATCTCGGAGAGGAACCCGCCCCCGGGGTGAACGAGACCATGACTCTGGTCTGAGGCGAGAGCGAGACCACCCCTAGCTCGCGTCGGACTGAACATGGACTCGAGCTGACCAAGGCTCTGGGGCTTGCCCTTCTTGCCAAGGCGCGGATGGGTCTCCCTCTCGTAGAGCCATGCCGCAGCCTGAAACTCCACTGGGTTCAGACCAAGCTCGCCCGCCACCTGACGGTAGGCAGCGTCGATCCCGGGGCGGAGAGGCCCCGGGCTATCTGAGAGGTGGCCTCTGGTGGCAGTCCTGAAGGCCCAACGGTCGAGGGTCACTGCGTTGAGATCCCCGCCGAGGTTCCGGTAGAACTGCCCGACCTTGGGAGTGTGGCCGAGGATCGCCTCGGGATCCGCCCCTTCGAGGATGGCCTTGGCCTTCTTGTGGGCATCGAGGTTCAGGCTGTAGGGGAATGACTCCCCAAACAGTCCCTGACCATGCGTCGAGAAGATCCTGTGAGCCTTGCTCTTGTTGGCACCCCATGCCGTCCCAGCCGAGAGAGCGGCAGTGACTCCACGAGCCGTGGTCGGGTCGATCCCGTAGCGGACGGCCTGCTCCTTGATCCACTTCTGGGCGTCCGAGTACCAGACCTTGCCGAACTTCATCTGGTCAGGAGTGATCTGGGCGGCAGCGGTACGCAGGTTCCCGACGAAGTCCAACTCCCCGGGGGTACTTGTCGCCCAAGCTCCCTGCTCGGCATGGACCAGCCCGCCACCATGGCGGAGACCGATGCTGCTGGGAGCGAGGAGAGCACCTCGAGGAGCGGTGACCGGATCCCCCGAGAGCCCCACGAGCTTGTAGTGGCGCTTGCTCTGGGGACCGCTGCTGATCGCGTAGGCGGGCACGGTCTCGAGACCGAGACGCTGCGCCGCGACAAGGCGGTGGTGCCCATCGTCGACCATGGCAGCATGGTGAGATGGGTCGTAGCGCAGGGCGATGGGCTTCTGGATACCACGTGCCGCGATGTCGGAAGTCAGCTCACCGAGATCGGTGGCTCCCTGCCCAGTGCGCGGGTACGCTTCCCGGTCCTCGCGCCGCAGCGACATCAGGGTCTCGAGGCGCACGTTCTCGACCGGACCACCAGCCATGCGCTTGCGGCCAGCCATGATGAGCTGCTGGATCCGCTCGGCGTTGGCCCGCAGCTTGTGGCCGCTGGTCGGGATCTCGTCGAACCGCTTGAGGTCGAAGAATGCCAGCTGTGCCTTGGCTCGAGCGACCATGTCTGCTTCGCGCTTGCGGCCGAGGACGGCGGCGGGGTCGATGTGGATCTGTCCCTCGTGCAGCCACGTCCCGACGTAGGGCGGGAAGCTGCCAGCCGCAAGCTGGGACTTCTTCTGGGCGTTGAACTGCTTCAGGAAGTCACGGAAGTTGCTGGGGTCCTCGACGAGGTGTGACGTCCCGGTCGCGATGCCAACGGCGTAGCCCTTGGGCGGCTGAGGCCCACCGGAGAGGGGGAAGGTACCACCCTCGTTCTCCATCGTGGCCCGGTAGGCCAGTGCCCCGAAGCCAGCCTTCTTGATGTTCCGCAGGATCCGCCACGACTCGATCTCGCCGTTGGCGGCATGGAGCTGCACGGCGTAGCCGCGTCCGACAGGAGCCACGCCCACATAGCCACCCGGGGCGGAATGGTCCTGATAGTGGTTGATCGTGTCCTGAATGGCGTGGTAGAGCCCTTCGGGGCGCGGGGCGTAGTGAGACCCGCCGCCGGGGAGGCGGCTGATCTCGACGGCACCGCCGCGAGCCCTACGGCCGAAGTCGTGACCTCGGCTCCGGCCGATGTCGTAGATGTTCCCGAACTCTGGCGCGGGCTGAGGAACGTGAACAGGGGCATTCCACGTCCACGGATCGACTCCACCGTAGGTGACACGCCGCATCTGCTCCTGAGGATCGTTGCGGCGAGAACGCCGGGGCGTAGCCCCCGGGAGGGGCTGGCCGAACACAGCAGGGGTCCGAGGGGCCTCTGGGAACAGGGCAGCGGTCTCCGCCGGGGTATGCAACGAGGCAGCGTGGGTGGCGCGAATGGTCCGCGCCTCGGCCACGAAATCGCGTCCATCTCCATGCGCTGCCCGCCTGTGGACATCGAGGTTCGTCTGGCTGGTGTAGGGGCCAGCCGCCGTGCCGCACGTCGGGCAATACAGGTTCCCGGGCTGAGACAGAGCGGTGCCGATAGCCTGAGCAGCCGCACGCCGCTGGGCGAACCGGCGCTCTTCCGCCAGTCCCACCCTGTCCTCTTCCTCCTCGCGAACAGCCTGCGACCGGGTGTGTGCGTCAATCGAACGATCACCGAAGATCTTCCCGAACGGTCGATCCTTCTGAGCCCAGAACGCCTTGCCGCGTGTGAGCTGGACGGTCGAAGGGGCAACGGGCCTCCCCGTGAACCGCTCCGTCTTGACATAGGCGGCCGTCGCCAATCCCTTCCTGCGGTGCTCGACACCCGTCATCGAATAGTCAGGGTGGAAGCTCCCGTAGGGGGTTGGGACACCGTGCTGCTCAGGCGCGGAGCTGTAGCTGAAGGGGAAGGTCGCCGCGACCTTGTCGCCCTTCATGACGACGGCGACGAGCCCTGCCAGATACTGCGTGGACAGGATGGGGGGCTTCTTGACCGACTTGAAAGCGTCAGCGTGGGGCTTGTCCAGCCGCCCGCCGAAGTTGCGGATGTCGTAGTCCCCACTCTTGGGACTGTAGAACTCGATGTGGTAGCCCCTCGGGAGGCCACCCTTGTGGGCTGGGCCACCGTGAGCGCGTCCCCAGAAGTCCAGCGGCTCACCCTTGACCGGGGTGTTGCTGATGGTCGGCTGCGGCTCAGCCTTCCACCCCTGCGTGTTGGACGCAGGGAAGAGTGGCGACCAGCGTGTCCGCTCGGCATCGTAGCGGATGAGCTTGGCGTCTTCGGCCTTCTCGGCAGCTTCCTGAGCGCGCCACTGAGCGTTCTCGTAACCCCTGATGTTGCCGTAGGCGTGGGTAATCCGGTAGGCGTTCGCTCGACGCTCAGCGTTGGCGGCGGAGACCCTGCCGCCCGGGGCCCGGTGAGACAGGCTCTGGGGAGCCTGCTGGTCGTAGCGGTCAATAGCCATGTCGAGGCGGAGGAGGGCTGCGTCGCGGACATGCCCAATGGCACGGCGCGGGGAGAAGCTCTGCAGGATCCGCTCATGCTGGCGCTGCTGCTGGTACTCGAGGGCGGCCAGCTCAGCCTCGTGCTTGCGAAGGCGGCCCTGCTCGCGGTAGTACTGCTCGGCGTTGGCATGGATCGTGCCGGAGGCGTGGGGGGTGTAGACCTCGGGTCGCTTCTCCCCTACTAGAACGGCGCGTCCCTGCTGGACAGCGCCACCGAAGGCACGGGTGGGCAGGTTGTTGCGAACGGCCGTCTCAACGGCTCTGGCAGCGCCTGAGCGCGTGCCAATGGCCGGAGTGGAGACAGCGGAAACCACGCTCTTGGCCTCGGCCGCAATGGTCTTCGCCATGGTCGGGGTGATGTTGATGGGGATGGAGCCGAGGCCCTTGATGATCTGGGCACGGAGAGAGGCGAGGCTCTCCGCGTTGACCGTCAGAGGGACGTTGACCGCACCCATCTGGGAGGACGAGGGACCGGTGGCAGCCCTGCCACCACCGGCCACCTGAGCACCGCCCAGCGCCTTCATCTGGGACGCGCCGGAGACAGCCTTCTCCGCAGCTGCAGAGAAGGCATTCATCGAGCCCGTGGCCTTGTCGGCCCCGCCCGCAAACCCAGAGGCGTCCAGCGTGAGCCTGACACCGATGGTTTCGACTTCCGTGTTTCCCATGATCGCCTCGCCGCGATCTACACCGACTCTCCCTTGAGAGTCTCAGCGTTGAAATCTATGACGTCGTCGTCCGTGGGCAATCTTTCGCTTTCGGTGACGATGCTGTTTTCCTTCACCCAATCCTCGCGCAAGGCGAGGTAGTAGTGAAAAGGGAGCTGCGCTACCTCGTGAGGCCACTTCCCGTATCGACGAGCGATGCGGAAGATGAGGTCACGAGTGCTCAGGCGTTTCCCTTGGGGGTCTCCTCGGCCTCGTCGGCCTCCGGCTTCTCGATCTTCTTGCCTTCGGGCTCGTCACCGTAGTGCATGCGGTTGACGGTCTGGTTGAGCTTCAGGACCACTCGCATGGGGAAGCCCGAGAGCATCTCCGCGTTGATCTTGGGGTCGAAGGAGCACCTCAGGACCATCATCTTGAGGAGCACGGCGTTGTCGATGGTCTCCGTGTCCTCGCCCGTGATCGGGTTCGTGATCTTCTTGGTGGCCTTCGTCACCAGCTCGTCGTACTCCCCGATGGAGAGTTCGCGAAGGTGGTAGATGACGCCACGGATGTTGACCTCTTCCTCGAGGAAATCAGGCGTCAGCGACTGGATCTTTGGCATTGTGGATCGTCACCTTTTCTATCAGTAGGCTCCGGCCCTCACGCACCGTTCGCGAGTCTTCGACCGTCTCGAGCCTGTACTGCCGATATGGATTGAGGTTGAGGAGCACGACCTTGGTGTATTCAGGGTCGTTCCACAACGCATCGCTCAGAAATGAGAAGACGGCGTGGAGATCGTAGAGACCCGCATCCGGGCCTTGATCACCACGCCGCTGAAGAGTCCACGACTGGAGTTCCCCGACCTTCGCACCGAGGAAGGGGATTTCTACGGTTCCGGCGGGCTTGAAAATCCCTGACCGGATGGTCTTGAACAGGTATCCCATCGCCATCCCTTTGTCGCGCTGGAGGCGGCAGCGGCCGGGAGGGGGCGTTTATACCGCCTCCAGCGTGGATGTTACGAGATTACTGGGCTCAGAGAGACCCAGCGTTGAACACGGTCCAGTTCCCGGCAGCCTTGAAGTTGCCGGTGGTCTTGATCGCGTCCGAGATGGACGCGGTGATCGCGGCGTCGATCAGGCTCGGGCCGTAGCCAACGAGCATCTCGAACCCTGCGCGGTCGTCCGCGTAGAGGTAGACGTCGATGCTGTCGCTCGCCGCTGCGTTGACCTGATAGTCACCGCTCACGTCGAGGAGACCGGCGAACGTGCCGGAGACGTCGCGAAGACCCACGAGGTAGGTCTTGTTCGTGTCGCCGAACACCGTCGCGTCGACGAAGTCGCGGTTCAGGTTCAGCGTCCACTCGGTCTTGGTCGTGACCTTGACTCCCGTGCCCTTGGGGCCGTGGAGGTAGATGGCACCGTTCTTGCCATGAAGCTTGGTGCCTGCTCCTACTGCCATGAGAGAAGTCCTTTCAGGGGGACTAACCGATGGCCCACGCTCCGGCAGCCTTGAAGGTGCCAGAGCAGCGGACCGCGTCGGAGACGCTGGCAGTCACAGATGCGTCCACATAGGCGGGGCCTGAGGCTACGGCTGGTTCGCCCTCCCTCGCATACACGGCAACGGTCACTGCTGACCCCGTGTTGCTCGAGACGAGAGCGTCCCCGTCGACGTCCAACAGTCCCGCAAAGGTCCCGCTGATGTCCATGAGCCCCGCCGCATACACCTTGTTCGCATCGCGGAAGGTGGAGACGTCGGCGTAGTCACGAGCCATCGAGAGGGTCCACTCGGTCTTGTTGGTGACCTTGACTCCGTTGATGTAGATCGCAGCGTTCTTGCCATGCAACTTCCGTCCAGCCATCAGGGAGTTTCCCCCCAAGACTGGTCGGTCCAGATCGAGTACGTGCCCCCGACCTGATAGATGCGCTTCCCCTCGGCGTCGACGTCTGGCCCCGTTGGCAGATCCCCGACCCGGCGGCAAAGCAGGCTTGTCTGCCCATCAACCGTGAGCGCAGCATCGTTGAGCGCCCCAGCGATAAGCGCGTCGATGTTATTGGCATCGACGGGGTTCACCGCATAGGTGGAGACGTCCATCAGCGCGTGGATCTGCATCCCCGTCCAGTCGTATTCGTACGACGAAGCGACGATCTGATACACGATGAAGGGGTACTTCACCTTGCGGGGAGCAATCGCCTCGTGTATTCCGCCTACGATGGCGGCCACGAGTGGCGAGGAAGCACGGAGCTTCTGCACGACCGCTCTCTTGACAGGGGCGACGGTGGACGTAGCCATCAGTCACTCCCTTTCACAGCCGCACCACAAGTTCGATCCCGATCTTCGTGGCCCCGTGCGGCAGGGCTCCACGAACGGCTTCCGCCACCATGGCGGCTACTTCACTGCGGCTCTCCTCTGCGGCGGGTCGAAGGTAGGGGTGGGCGGCGTTGTGACGCGAGCCGAACTCCTGAAACTTCCCGTAGCTCGTCGGGGAGATTACCCATGCCTCGGCGTGATCGCCTGAGACGCTTGGATCCGTGGCGTAGATCTCGCCACGGAGTCTTCCACCAACCTTGAGGTGCTCCCACGTGGCGGCGTTGGCTCGCCCGCTGCGAACCTCGTACGCCCCGCGTCTCGAGAGCATCGTTTTCTGGGGTGCGTAGCCCGCCTTGCGGCGGCTCATTTCGACGTCGTACTGGGTCAGGAGCTTGCTGGCGGCTGCCAGTCGGCGCTCTCTCCACTTGGTAGGTGGCTTGCCGGTCGTGATGGTGGCCTGCCCGAGATGCTCCGGCCTGATCACCGTGGGGGGTCCGCCCGCCTTGAACACCGCATCCCGAGAGGACCTGACGGCCTCGATTTCGCCTGCCGTCTTGGTGCGAACACCCCCACCACCACCGGAGAAGACGCTGCGAACCGGTGCTCTGGCCTTGGCTCTCTGTGCCACCACCTGAGCGCCCTGAGCGAGACCTTGGACTGCCCCCTCGAAGACGTTCTGGAGGAGCGCCCCGAAGTCGATCACTCGCGCTTCCGCAGGTTGCAGTCGACCAGCACCTTCCACGTGTTCTCCTCGTTGATCGAAGAGACGGTGTAGGTGTCTGGGTCGAGGAAGATCTCGTCGCCCGCCATGATGTCGGTGCCGATAGGAACCCGCATGACGTAGGTGTTGACCGTGATGATGGCCCCGGAGTCGACCTCCTGAACCGTGGCCGGGGTGCTGTAGATCCAGCCCTTCACCCAGTGCCTGCGGGAGTCCTGCGTGGGGACGAAGTCGATGGAGTCGTCACCGTAGACGTTGGCTGGAGCGGTGGGATCGAGGTTCGGGGTCCGCCGCAGCACCTCGATGTCCTCGATCATCCCGAGGCGGGCAACAAACTTGGCGATGGCCTCGAGCTGGGACGGGTAGATGAACCTGTTTTTCGTGACGTCCATGGGCGGAGGCCCGCTCACGCCCGCACCGAGATGTGGTCGGAGCGGAAGCTGGACAGGTACATCGCCGCCTCAGGCACGAGGGTGTCGAGGCTGGCCGCCACGTTGGGAGGGGACGGGAAGGCCCGGGGCCGCTGCATCTTGACCTCCCCGATCTGGAGGGAGTTCAAGTGCGCCATGCCGCGCTGGTGCATCTCTGCTTCGGTGTGCATCCAGACCATGATCTGAGCCACCCCGAACTGGATGTCAGGGGGCAGCGGGTAGTGGTAGCTGGCGGTGACCGTGTCAGTGGCGACCAGCTGGTCATCGAAGACCACCGTGCCCTCGGTCATGTCGATGCTGAACCCGGTCGTGACGACGGAGCCGTTCTTCTTGATCACGGGGGTCCGGTCGACACCGTACTGGTCGGGACCTGAGAGCCAGAACTGGTTCTGTGCCCGCCACGTTTGCCCGTCCGTGTTCGCCAGCGTCTCGTCCGTCTCGACGAAATCCCAGCCGTAGGTGTAGCTGCTCGAGGCCACCGGGGTGGCGAGTCCCACGTTGGGGATGATGAGGGCGTTGAAGAGGCCGCTGCTGGTCAGGGCGAGGGAAACCACCTCGAAGTAGCGGTCGGTGTTGTTGACCATCAGGTCATGCGCCGCGATCTCGACGTACTGGGTGTTCGTCACGTAGATGCGGAACTGCTGAACTTCGAGGATGGGCCAGTGGAACGGGAAGAACCGTCGCTGTCCGATCTCGAAGGGCGTCACCGGATAGCGCCAGACGTGGCGCTCGTTGGTGATGATGCCACCCCGGAAGTCGTGCATCTGGGGAATACGGGGCACGTTGCAGTACAGGTTGGCCGCCGTGGTGGCAGCTCGCTCGAGCGTGAGCAGCTCGGCGTCATCCAGCTCAGAAACGTCGAGGCCGAAGCCCATCTGCTTGAAGCGAGCCGGGGTCAGGTACTGCATCGTTCCTCCGAGGAGTGGAGAGGGCCGGGGCGGTAGACCTCGGCCCCCTCAATCACCAACGAGATCAGGAGGCGACCTTCACCCGGACCTTGTTGTTCCACGGAAGGACCTTCACCGCGAGGCCGTTCATCATGAAGATGATGAACAGATGGGTGAGCTGGCCTGAGATGCCGATGGGGATCTCGAGGACCGTGGGGCCCGGGCTGCCGAGGTAGGGCATCGTGATGCTCCCCTCGTCCAGCATGTACAGGTCGCGCCGGAGCGTCCCGCCACCGTCGGTGTACGAGGAGATCGAGTCTCCGGGGACCACGGCGAAGGGGAGCTGACCGGCGTAGGTGTTGACCGCCTGTGCGGTCGCACCGACACCGATGTTCATGTAGTTCGGGCCGACCAGACGGACGTTGATGTCCTGCTGCTCGTCGAACGTGATCTTCTCCTGCGGGTGGCCCCAGATGATCGAGGTCAGGCCCGAGGACTGCGTGACCGGAAGCTCCGCCTTGTCGATGGCAACGCGGAAGTTTCCGGCGGCCGTCGGCGCGGTGGCCGGGTCGAGGTTCACGGCGTTGGCCGTGTTCAGGATCGAGCGAAGGCCGGTGAAGCCGTTCGCGTCGTAGAGGCCGCTCTCGTCGGCGGCGGTCCCGGTCGTGACCGTGGACTGCCCCTCGAAGATCGCCTTCTGCATCGTGTGAGCCATGGCACGAAGGCCACCCTGAAGCTCGATGGCCTCGGGGTTGTAGTTCATGCCACCAGCCATGACGGCGAACTGGCTCTTCAGCGAGATGCCGCGCCGGGTCGCGAGGATCGCCACGTTGGTCGACTCGCGATGGAAGACGCTGTTGTCGTCGCTGACGGTGCCCAGCTCGGCCATGAACTTCGCAGCACCGTACGAAGTGATCTGGTTCCACGCGTGCAGGAGGCCGTTGGCCGGTTCCTTCGGCATCCGGTCGTAGGCCGGGAAGGAGCGGATGAAGACCTCGTAGAGCATCGGCTCGAGATCCTGCCGGATCAGGGCACCGACGGCTCCCGTGTCGAGGGCCTTGGCGATGTCCGGGTCGAGCTTGTCGCCCAGCTGATTGAAGACGGTCTGGGCCGCGAAGCCCGCCGTATTCAGCCAGAGGCCGAGGGGCACGCCCACGTCGGTCTTGGCCGCCTGATGCGTGATCAGGGCCGAGATCTCGGCGATGGACTTGGTGCGGAGGGTCGAGGAGAGCGTCTGGCGCTCCTCGGGGGTGATGAAGCGACGGTTGGCGGGGGCTGCGGCACTCTGCTGCTCGATCCCCACGGCCGGAGCCGGGGTAGCAACATTGGGCTCTTCGTTCAGCTTGAGCAGAGTCGCGCCGATCTGCTCCTGCGTCTCGAGAACTCCCTTGAGGAGGGCCGCCAGCTCAGGTGAAAGCACCATGCTGGTTACTTGCCTTTCTTCAGAAGGGTGAGGAACTCCTCGCTGTAGACCGACTTGAGGCTGGTGAACGTGTCACTCGACTCGCGGAAGACAGCGCGGCGACCCACTGGGGTCTTGGACAAGCCCTTCAGGATCGAGTCCATGTTCGTGAGGACCATCGCGGTCGCCTCCATGGCCTGATCCCTCTCTGCGGTGACTTCACCCAGCGCCGCCTTCGTGTCGATCAGCTCGCGGGTGATCGCCTTCAGGAGGTCGCTTGAGGTGCGAAGCGAGGCGATGACGGTGGGCTCCAGTGCAAGGAGCGCCGACTCGACCTCTGCCGCATCGGGCTGGCCGGTGAGGTCACTGGCGGTGACCCCATCCTCGTTCTCAGGGGCGCTCTCGGGAGCTTCCTGCGAGGCCGCGATGGCAACGGTGCCATCAACGGGTTCGATGTAGGGGACGGCGTATGCCGTCAGGTGCTCGGCCAGCTCGTCACCGTTCATGGTGACGTCGGGCTCGAGCCCCTTGGTGGACTCTTCGTGCGGGTGCTCGTTGTTCCCGTAGGAGTCCATGTGGCTGTGGTCGTGCTCACTGCCCTGCTTGTCGTCGACGTGCTCGTGGGAGTCGTCGTGGGCATGCGAGTGGGTGTGGGCGTGCTCGTGGGAATGGGAGATCCCATTCCAGTGATCGTGTGCGTGGTCGTGCTCGTGGGCGTGCGGATGCTGATGGTCGGCAGGCTTCTTGGCTGCCGTGATGTCAGGCTCGACGTCCTTCTTCTCGTTGGGCTGCCGAACGGGGACATCCTTGCCCTCGCTCGCGGGATTGCCGTCGTCCTGACCGGTCAGCTCGTGCTGCTCGATGGGCTCGCCAACCACCAGCTCGCCGGGGATCGGCTTCGGCTCCCGCAGGGCATCACTCTTCGCCTCGTCCGAGTCGAGAGCATCCACGAGCTTTCGCGTCAGCTCGAGATCCGAGTCTTCGATCACGGAGTCCGGGGCGGAGCCGTTCAGGCTCTTCACCGCGTACTCAACCCACGATCTGGGGTTCGCGGGGACGCCGACGAGGGAGGTCTCAAGCAGGGCGACATGCTCGATGACGTAGGCACCCGACTTCTTGTCACGATGCGCCCCGCCTTCGGGGATCTGGGCCCCGATGGAGAGACCGAGCTGGGTCCCCTTCTGGATCGCCTGCCATGCGTTCACCGCACGCGGGTTGGCCTCGTTGACCACGATGTCAAGGACCAGATCCTTGATCGAGGGATCCGTGGGGTGGGAGCGGATACTGGCCCGCTCGACCGACCCTGCCACGTCCTCGGGGACCTTGTACTCGTGGTTGAGGAAGATCGTCATGTTGTTGCTAGCCGACGTCTCCATGTCGCCCAGCGCGGACGCAGTGATCGTGTGCCCCTGCCGGTCGAGGACCGTCGAGGAGGCAATGCCGTGGAGGCGCATCTTCCCGTCCGAGTCGAGACTCGCCTTGAGCATCGGCGCGAAGATCTTGAACGTCGACTCGGGCATGGTCTTGATGAGTGTCATGGGATCGCCCCTTCCGGCGCTTCAGTACTCACGGGAGGCTGGTTCGCCAGCGCCGTCAAGTACTCGTCGAACTTCTGGGCTGCAAAGTCCCAGCTAAAGGTCTTGGCGTGTTTCGCCCCAGCCGCCCCGAGAGATCTCCGCAGGCCCTTCGACTTGTAGAGGCGCTCGATGGCTTCGGTGAATGCCGGTGCGTTCGGTAGCCAGTTGTCCTCGCCCGCAGGAGTCGTGATCAGATCCTTGGGCTCGAGGAGGATCCCTCCGTCTCCGACCACCTCTGGGATGGCGGACACGTTCTGGGCCACGATGGGAATGCCGCAAGCTGCAGCTTCGAGGAGGGTCAGGCCGAAGCCCTCACCCCTTGAGGTGGAGACGAAGCAGTCGAAGGCCGAGTAGAGGACGTTGAGGTCCGCGAGAGGCCAGCCCTCGTAGCTCGAGTGCAGGCCCGGGAAGTGGAAGCGCATGTGGTCGACTGCTGGCTCTTCACGGGAGAGCAGCGCCTGAAACCTGATCCCGACGCTGTTGCCCTCGTCCTCGCACTGGAAGTGGACGTCGATGTCCGAGTACTTCTTCATCAGCGGCCAAAGGGCCTTCACCAGCGCCGGGTAGTCCTTGCGGCCGGAGTTGGTGTCCACCCTGCCCACGAGGAAGTGATCAGGGTCGTAGCCGAGGGCTCGCTTGCAATCCGCTTTGGTCTTGCAGACCACCCCATTGGAGGCCACCTTCGGCCTCTCCCCGATGGGCCAGAAGACCTCTTGATCCACCCCGTGGTAGACGAGCTTGCTGCCCTCGTACGCCTGCTGGCCGTGTCTGCTCATTGCCACGACGTTGGTGACCTTGGGCACGATGGTCGTCCAGCGCGGAGGGAGGTTGATGCCGTCGTCTGGGATGTACGAGAGGATCGGTCGGTACTGCAGCAGGATGTTCTGGGGGTCGTACTTGTTCTTGAACAGCAGGGTGAGGATGACCGATGGGTCGAAGAGCATCACCACGGCGTCCGGTTCGATCTTGCCCAGCATCTCGAGGATGCGAGACTGCCCGTAGATGTCCGCACCGACGATGGTGTCCGGTCGGTAGAGACGAAGCGGTGTCGGGTGATCGTGACCCGGTCGCTCGCAGGACCATGAGTCTCCTCGATGGTTGACGGCCAGCACGCTGATCTGGTGCCCGTAGTCCTCCACGAGCCTCTCGCCGATGGCGTGGGTCACGCGGGCGAAACCCGTCGTACAGCCCGCGTCGGACAGCCACAGAAACTTCACTTCACCTCCACGCCCGAGGGCTCATGGGTGGGTAGGACGCTGGGGTCACGGCAAGAGCTAAGTCGATGCCGCAAAGCCACGAAACTTCGTTCACTAGCCAAGGTCTATCTCTAGAGGTCGGTTGTGGACAGCGCCCTCGCTATCCCAGCGCCCTACTCATGAATGGAAATGCCCACCAGACCGGGGATCAACCCCGATAGACGTGATCCTCGTCATGTCCTTCGTCCAGCGTGCAGACGCCCACGTGTCCGCATGGCGGAAGCCGGGGAGGATCGCCGGGAGTCGTGATCCATCCGAGGACACCCAGCGTCTGCAGTATCCCTTGCGTCTCAAGCCGCCCGTAAATGGCGCTGAGATGGTTCTTGACCGTCTGGACACTGATCCCGAGGGTGTGCGCGACCGCCTTCTGCGAGCCGGTTCGGACGTACTCCGCCACGACCCGGGTCTGCATGACCGTCAGGTTGCGTGCCATTTACTGGCGACGGACAGTCACCATCACCTCGGGGACAGTCGTCTGAATGCGACCGCCCAGATGAGTGATTTCCCACTGGACCATGTAGGTCCCGGGGACAGAGAGGTCGTTCGCTCCCCATGAGTAGCTGACACGACCCCCGGACCCACCAAGGATCGTGCCAGCTGCGTTCACCGTATACCGATGATCGTCAGGACGCCGCATCTGGAAGCGCACTCCCTGAGCGGTCGAGAGGTCGATGATCGAGGTGGGGTCATCTTCCTCGTGGATGATCGCGGTGATGTCCGGGGCGGTGTCGCCCTGAACGAAGGTCAGGCTCATGGGATCAGAGACGTCCTCCCCGTGAGGAAGAAGACGATGGCTCCGATCAAGCCGAACACCCAGCACCACTGCTCGGCGAAGTCGCCGACGCTGGTGAGGATCTTGATCCCGGTGGCGACGGCGATCACTCCGAGGAGAAGGATGACCAAGGCCACGACGACCCCGAAGCAGACGGCGAGGACGATACGAGTGAGCATGTCTATACCTCGATGACAGCGTCGAGGCTGAAGACCCCGGCGATCCACGCTCCCACGACGAACGGCGTCCGTCGAGTGAGGAGCCATGTGAAGTCGATGGTGACCGCGCTCATGGTGGAGGCGATGGTCGCCGCCGAAAGAGTCGCCTCAAGGGTGGCAGCGGAGGCTGTGGCTGCGATGGTGGCGGCTGAGAACGTCGCCTCCGTGCGCTTCGTGATGCGGAGGCTGATCGAAGCGTCGGCAGGGAATGTCCCGTAGACCCCTGCGAGGATCAGAGCATCGGCGGTAAACGACCCGTACGCCGGGACGAGCACCGCGTACATCCAGATGAAGTGGCTGATCGACGTCTGCAGGCGGATGGCGTCCAGAGGGAACGAGCCAGTCCTGTGGACGAGGGTGACCGCGTCAGCTCCGAAGCTCCCCGTGAGAGTGGCCCGGATGACGGCAGATGCGCTGAAGGACCCAAACCGATGCCAGAGATCCTTCTCGGCATCGACAAGGAAGGAGGAGAACTGGGGGGACAGGAAGACGGCGTTGGTGGCAAACCCGCCCATTCGGGTGGCTCGGATGGTCGCACTGACCCCGAAGCCTGCCTGACTCGTCGCCTTCTTCGTGGACTCGACGGGGAACTGACCACTTCGAGTTCCCCGCAGAACCGAGTCCACGAGGATGGTAGCAGACGCTGATCCACTGACAACGGCGTTCGCGTGGAATGTTCCGACGATGGTGCCCAGCACCCACGCCCCAGCCATGAAGGACGACGAGAACCCACTCTGGACCACGGCATCGAACGTGATGCGGCCCTTGGAGAGATCTCCGATGAAGCAGTCGACCGAGAACGTCCCCGTCTGGATCGCGACAATCTGGGCGCTGACCGTGAAGTACGGGACGAAGAAGGCGTCAACCGACAGGCCCGAGGGGTAGGCATCAGGGACGATGACGACGGCATCAAGGCTGGCTGCGCTCGTCTGAGCACCAAGGACCACAGCCGCCACAGGAAGCCCGCTGACGGTCGTGCTGCCCAGAATGGCATCGAGGGTCAGGGATCCACTGTTCGTCCCCCTGAGGGCTGCGGCGACTGTGTAGGAGCCCGTCGGACTAGCGTCGACTCCCCAGAGCGCATCGAAGACTCCGGGGTCGAAGGTGCTCACTCGAACGCCGCCGGGAGACTGAAGGAGCGCCGCTCGATGACAGCGTCCAGAGTCATGGAGCCAGCGTCATGACGGGCCAGAGTCGCCACCACAGTGAAGGCGGATCCCTTCGTCCCGAGGATGGCTGCGGCCACGCTGAATGAACCCGTGGAGGGCATGAAGATGCGGGCGTCGATGCGGAAGGAGTAGATCTTCAGGAAGGCGTCGATCCCGAATGAGCCACTGGAGGGACGCGTCACAATGGCGTTGGTCGTCAGGCTGGAGGAGACCGTTCGGGTCACGACCGAGTCGACGCTCAGTGCGCTCGAAGTCAGACGCTTGACGACTGCACCCACCGTGAATGATCCCGCCACAGGGTTGCGGATCAGGGCTCCCAGCGTGAAGAAGGCGGCCACGTTGCGGACAATCCGAGCACCCAGCGTGAAGGAACCCATCGAGGTCTTCCCGATGACGGCCTTCGTCACGAACGCCCCGAGGCCCCACAGGAACAGAGTGGCGTCGATAGAGGTCGAGGTAGAGCGCGGGACACGAATGACGGCGTCGATGGTGGCGGCTTTCACCACGGTGCCAGATGCCTTGAGGCGAGCCGACACGCTGAAGGACCGAGTGCGGCGAAGCACGATGGCCGCGTCCACTGTCAGGCCGGGGCCCACGCCGGGGGTCTGGAGCGAGAAGTAGATCGAGTCCGAGTACAGGGTGGAGTTTCCCTTGACCGGCAGGAAGCTCAGGGAGTAGCGGCCGGAATGAGCAGCCTCCCTGTACCAGCCAGCAAACTCCCACTCGTCGCCCTTGTTGTTGTTGCCCGCGTCTGTGCCTGAGCCCTGAGGGTCGACGGTCATCATGACGAGGCCGGTAACACCGTCACGGTGGAGGCGAAGGACTTCCTTCTTGTCCTGACCCCACTGGAAGTGGCTCTGCCAGACGTCCCAGATGATCGTGACGGCAGCACCCGGAGCCACTCCGAGGTTCAGGTCGCAGCCGGGGATGGTCTGCTCGGAGGGGTTCTTCTTCGTCTGGTCGGCGTAGATGACGATGCTGGGGCCCGAGTAGACGTAGGTGACGTCCCTCGTCCCGAAGGTGCGGGTGACCTTGATGAGCGCGCTGATCGTCTTCGACCCTGTCTGGGTCTTCCTGAGGACCGCGTCGACCTTCTTCGACCCGACGATGGGCTGCTTGATCAGGACCTCAGCTACGCTCTGGCTGACGCGGGAGAAGATGTCGGCCGAAGCAGGGGTCCCGAGGACTTCGACAGCAGACTGCGAGACGCGAGCCGCCCCATCAGAAGGCAGGACGAGCACCTCGAGGGGGGCCTGCGAGACGCGAGCCGCCCCATCAGAAGGCAGGACGAGCACCTCGAGGGGGGCCTGCGAGACGCGAGCCGCCCCATCAGAAGGCAGGACGAGCACCTCGAGGGGGGCCTGCGAGACGCGGGCGAACGCCCCGATGACGGCGTCGAGCGTGAAGGTCGCCATCACACAGCAAAGCCCCGGCCCTGCGGCCGAGGCTCATCCTTGTTCGCGATGTTCAGGAAGTCGGCCATGGGATTGGCCCTTCTTGTTGTTGCCCCATGGGATTGGGGCTATCGGTCTACGAGAAGCGGATCCAGTCGAAGGCCGCCTCGGCCGTCTGGTTGTTATCCGCGCTGCCGATGAAAAGAGCTACGCTGCCAACCGTAAACGACGGGTTGTAGGCCGTGTCAAGAGGGGTCCAAACGAGCCCATTGGGCGAGTATTGGATGTCTACATTCGTGCTTGAATGCACGATATAGCGCCAGTACGTTGGAAGGGCGATAGATCGAACATCGTCACCATCCCATGCTGATCGAGCTGTGGGAGACGAGTAATGCGAACGTCCGACATTGAATGTGGAAAGTCCATATCCGGCTGCAGATCCATGCTGCCTGCACAGGAACTTCCCGGGGCTCGCCTCCGCTATCCCGACTCCCGCCATCCGGTAGCTCGCGTTGGTCATCATGTCGGAGATCTTGGCCGACATGGTGAATGGAATGCTGATCCCCAGAGCGGCGAGCGTCCAACCCCGACCGTGGAGGGAGAACGTGCCACAGGCCGTCTTCTGGATATGAAGGTGCGACGGGATGTCCGTGGTGTTGATGATGTCGGGTGAACCAATGGCGAAGCCATCGGCGAGAGCGACGTCGAACTCATGATCAGCGGCAGACGGGCTTGCGGGCAGATGGTCCCCAGAACCAGCAAGGCCGGGAACGATGATGTGACCTGTCCCGGTACTGCCCGACACGTAGTCGCTGATCGTGGTCCCCGACTGCACCCATGTCCCCGGAGATCCCGCGACTGTGCAGATGAAGATCTTTCCCGTCTGGGCAATGACGAAATCGCCCACAGCAAACGTGCCAGTCGAAGGGGCAGCCGAGGCCGTGCCCCCGACATAGCGAGAAGCAGCCACGGATCCCGTGATGCCTGTAGGAGCGAGCACGTCCACGACGTGATCGTCATCCCAGTTGGAGGCGCGGACGAGAGTCGGGTCCGCGCCGTCACTCTTGGCTGAAACGAAGCGATGCCAGATGCCCATCAGCCCGTCACCTTGACACCATATTCCATGGCATTGATCTCGGAGATAGTCCACGCCGCTGCAGTCGCGGGGCTCTTCTCCTTGATCTCACGGGTGTAGACGTAGGAGTTTCCGAGGCCCGTATCACTCCCGGGGTAGTCCGCTCCCCCGATCCTCGCCACAGGTGCAACCAGTCGAGTACCCGCGTTGTCCTTGCGGACGCTCTGGAGGTACTGGACCCCGTAGATCAGGCCCGTCACCGAGGCGAGGTCAGGCAGGGCATAGGTGTCTACCTGCCCGACCGTGTTGGACTTGTTGTAGGTCGTGTCACCGTCGGCTGGCACTTCGTCCACGTTGGTGTAGTTCGCACCCGCAGACGGCGTCCATTGAGTCTCGGCCCCGGCCCCCGAGGGGAGCAGGGTCTCTACTCGGCAGTCTCCGAGGAAGTCGTTATTGGCGGTCCCAGTCCCATCGCAGAGGTAGAGGTCGTCGTAAGAGGCGGACTGATTGTTTCCACCGTTCTGGTAGTACTGCACCATGTTCCCACGGGCAACCCCCGAAGGAGCCGTGTTGATGGACGCCTGATCCAGAACCGTCTGGCCGTTGACCTTGACAACAATCCTGCCCGAAGTCCCAGTCCCGAAATCAACCCGAAGCTCGGCATAGATCCATGTGCTGGGAGCGTATGTGAATGTGGTTGCCCAACTCGATGCACCGGAGTAAGCAGTCAGCTTCCATGACCCGTCAAAAGCCAGATACACCTGCGCCGTTGCCCCATCGTAGAACCTGACGAAGGGAACCCCGCCCTGTGGGGCCATATATGCAAAGCCATTCAAGAGCCGTGAGGAGTTTGGAACCAGCAGTTCGGCGTAGGGAGCGTACCCACCTCCGCCACCCGCGAAGAGCATGCACCGCCCGAAACGGCCGCTGGGGCCTGTTCCCACACCCCTACCGTCAGGGAGGACCCAGCCCTTCAGAAGCATGTCCGCCTGAGAGGTGTAGTGGTCAAAGCCATCCATGAAAAGAAGCACGGCTATCCTCCGAGCATCCTCGAGGCGACGATGTCAACATCGTCTCCGCCGCAGACCACCCCGTTCGGCAAGAGCCAGAGCCGGGTCATGTCTCCGTTACGGTGCTTCTT
>OCZT010000123.1_pt1 | contig 70682 bp, 101 predicted proteins | sample 1539031 | NCBI WGS metagenome assembly OCZT01 (sample SAMEA3539308, study PRJEB22396) | soil metagenome | biome: tundra; feature: field; material: soil | place: USA | collected 2010-05 | depth 0.15 m
CTGCGCCGGCCGCGCGGGCCTTAAACCATTAGGAAGGACCCGCGAGAATTCAGGATGGATAGCTTGCAATGCCCGATTTAGCGCGATTACATCGCAAGAAAGCGTTGCAGCTTGCCTACGACTTGCCGCTCCAATTCCGCGACGGCGAAGGTCTCGAAGGTTTCACGGCTCTGATCCTTCGTCAATTCCTTCATTACGGATGGCCCGAACAATGCACGGACCGGAAAACGCTCATGACCAAGCCGGGCAAGATAGCGACCGTTGACCACGAATGACCGCTTGAATTCCCGCCCGACCCCCCACGGGGCGGCGTACACCCCGCCGCCCGCGCCCATTTGAACGGTGAGCCCCTTCACCCTATCGATCGGCAACGCCTTGTTGATTGCCTCGATACGATAGGCGAGCTCGCCGGCGACAATAAATGACTTAGTGCGGTCGTTGATATCTTTCGCCGCCTTGACGTTGGTCTGTTCGCGCAACGCGCGCCGCACTTGCGTACGCGTCTTGCCACCAGCGGCATTCAATGCTTCGCGCAAAGCCTGGCGCAACCGATCATCCGACAGCGCCGTTGCAGCGGCTTGAAAGCTGAGAAGCTCTCGCGGATCAAAGCCAACTGTGATCCCCTCGCCTGCCATTGCCCATTCCAATCGAAAAAGGGACCGCCCGCATGGTGCGGCGGACGGTCCAAGGCGCAATGGGAGGAAACGCCCAAGGAGGGCAACGAGTGAAGATGGTGATCGACACTCGCCTAACCTATACAAACGCAAAAGCCCGGCGCGATGGCCGGGCTTTGTTTCGAGCTTCGCACTCCGGTGTGATCCGGGTGTGGCTACCCCTGTGGCTGGGGGTGTGGCTAGAGCTTATCGATATCGGAGGTGGTGAGTTCGATCGGTGTTTCGCCCCCGAACAAGGCCAGGAGTAATCTGATTCTCCCGCGCCCGTCCAGTCTTTCGATCGGGCCTGTTAATCCCTTGAACGGGCCGGCCTTGGTGATACGCACTATCTCGCCCAGTGTGAACACCTCATGGGCCGACATTGCCGCCGGAATGGCCCCGTTCACTTCACACGCGCGCAAGCCGGCGATGAATGCGTCCGGCATCGGCACCGGCAGATTGTTGGCGCAAAGCATGCCGTAGACGCCGACCAGCCGAAAAATATCGTGCCAGGTGCCACCGCACGGATCGAAACGCACAAATTCGTAGCCGGGAAACATCGGCTCGATCTTCTCGCGCGCCAGCAGATGACGGTGTTTGCGTTGCCCCGCCGACAGGCTTTGCGAGCGCGGCATCACCATCTTGCGCAGCCGCACGGAATAAACCTCAAAACCGGCGCGCACGATCTCCTTAGCGACGAAGCTTTCCGGATGGGCAATACCGCGCTCGAATTTGGCGACGACGTGCACGATGTGCCAGCGCAGCGCGCCGGGTGCGGGCGCCGGAAACTGCCGCACTTCGCGAGCCGAAGCCTGCGCAGCCGCCGCCCGTCCGGCTTCCCAGAATTTACGGTCTATCGCTTCCGCCATCGCATTCTCCTTCAAAAATCACCACGGGCAATCTTGCCCAGAGTGATCGGTGGGATACTCGGCCTCCCATTGTGGGAGGCTCGTCCAAAACTAACGACCTCGAAAAAGCCCAACAAACTCAGGCGTTTTTCGTATTCTTGGTATAGTTTGGGATAGTTGCGATAGTTTTCTATATGTTTCTTCACATGTGCGCGCACATGTGAGTCCATGCTCGAAAAACTGTCGCAACTACACCTAACTATCCCGACGCTCGCCGGATCAACCAGTTAGCAAAACGTACAAACCCTCCCATTTTGGGATAGTGGGATAGTTCAGCCGATAAATTCATCCTCTGTTGTTGTCGCTGTTGCTGCCGATTTATCACTCAACCGCAGCGGATTCCCTTCATGATCGACAAAGTCATTGACACTCTTGGTGAGCTCGATATCGAGCCACCAGTTCACGTTCGAATGTTTCCAGGGGATGCCACGCTCGCTCAGCGCGCGCCCAAAATAAGTGGCAGTGGACTCGCGTTCGCCGCTGGCTTTCGCCCAAGCGAGAAAAACCTTGTGCAGTTCGCTACCCTGTGAGCGGGCGCCGGAGACGGATTTGGTGCAGGCGCCGAGGAAGCGCCCAATAGGATCGCTGTCGGTGCGGAATTCCGCCGTCGCCTGGATAACTTCCTCAGGAAGCACCAGGCCGCGATCCAGCCAGTCCCTGAGGCCGTCCAGCAGCCTGTTAAGAATGCCGGAGGCCTCAAGACGCAGCTTCTCGATCAGCAGCTTATCGGGCTTCTCAATTGTGACTTCCCACGGCACCAGCACCACGCGGCGCCAGATGCCCTCGTCGGTGCCCTCAATCTTGGGCTTGTAGTTGCCCGACATAGTCAGCTTGAACTGCGGCATGAACTCGAAATAGTCGCGCTGCAGGTGGCGGGCCTGGATCGGATCGCCGCCAGTCGCCAGCTTGATCAGCGCCTCAGCGAGCTTTGCCCCGCGCTCCGGCTCGGATGTCTGCAGGAAGCGCACTCCGGGCAGGATCGCCAGATCCGGCGTCGCCTGGCCGGCGTTGCGGGCTCTTCCTTGATCGATGAAGGTTTCGATCGGCAGCGCCTTGGAATAATCGCCGGCGACATGACCAATCGCCTGCAGCAGCGTCGTCTTGCCGTTCTTGCCCTTACCGTGGAGAAACAGCAGCTTTTGCTCAGACGTGTCGCCGGTGAGCGAAAGGCCAAACCATTGATGCAGAAAAATCCGCGCGCTCTCGCGCGGCTGCACATCGGTGAGAAAGCGATCGTAAGTCGGGCACGTTGCTGCCGGATCATAATCGACCGGAACAATCTTGGTGATCAGATCGTCGGGATTATGTTTGACGAAAGAAATGCAGTCGTCGTCTGCTCCGCGGCGGACCACAAGCGTGCCATTGTTGACATTGATTATAAAACGATCGGCGTCGAGCTTGGACGGCGCGATGTGCATGTAGGGCCCAGCGCGTCGCGAGATCGCGTTGAGCTTATTGGCGGCTTCCGAGGCCCTGCCCCATTTTTTCAGTTTGTCGGATAGATAAATCGGATCGCCGTTGCGCTCGTAGGCGACGACCTTGTCGAGCTTCGTGCCTTTGATCGCCTTGGCTTCCTTCTGGACGGCGCGCACCGTGATGTGCTCAGCGATCTTGACCGCCTCTTCGGCCGCCTCACGCGACCAGCGCTTGCCGTCCCAGGCCAGCCAGCCGAGCGCCGGGCACCACAAAATCTTGCCGACGTTGCGCTCGCGGAAGCGCTCGGCATTACCCAAGTCAGTCTGCGGATAAAATGCCAGCTGCTCGTTGAGATCTTTGCCGTCACCCCCGGTCCCCTCATCAGGAGGATCATCGCCACCGCCTCCCGTTTGGGATGCTTGGACTTTCTTTCGACGACCGGGCGAAGCCGGGGGCGCGGGGGCCACGATCGATATCGGTCCTGGCGGTGCGGCCGCGGCGAGCGCCGCGAGGATCTTTGCTGCGCCATCGGGCCGCTGCAGCACGTCGTTGAAGTCGCTACCGGCTGGCGCCCATGCGATGCACACCGTGCGGCCTTCACGGGCAAAGCGTGCAGCTGCTCGAGCCAATGCGCATTCGGTCAGAAAGCGATCGCTGTCGCCGTCTCCGAGCAACACGATATCCTCGACGCTGTCGGGAATGGCGAGGCCCGGCGACGTCAGATCTGGCACCGGCCCAGGCACCCGCCGGGTGTGGTTATTCGCGGTCTTGAGCGTCGGGTGTGGTACGGTCGCCGCGGCGCGGCCGCCCAGGTTGCCGAGATCGACGGCCGACCAAAATGCCGTATCAGTTAGATCCTGCCCGGCGCCATCGAGTGCGGTCCAGACCGCCAGCACCGTCTCGATGCCCTCGCCGATGATCAGTCGCCGCGGCGCCGCGCGCGGCACCAGCTCAATGCGGCCGCCAGATTTCGAGCCACGGACTTTCTTCGCCGGCAACAGATCGCCGGTTGTAGGATCCGGCACTTCGGCTTTGCCCTTCGGCCGCGCCAGATCGAGCCAGGTTATGTGCAGACCGCTAAAGCGGCCGTCGGCGCCGACGATCGCCGCCAGCATCGCGGGCCCTGTGTGTACGGGCTTAGTGCTAGCCGCGCCGGTTACGTACATGGGACAGTTGGCGAGATACCGCAGCCGCGCCGTCGACGTCACCGGCGCTGTCAGGTGACGCAGCGCGAGATAGGATTCGGCAACCGTACCGGCGATCGGCACGGCCGGGTGCCACATCGCCCATAATTTGCGCCTCTCGCGCTCGCGATAGGCTTTGGATTCGCGCTCGCGCTCGGCCCGCAATTTGGCGCGATGAGCTTCGGCGAGCATTGCCTCGCCCGGGACCAGCTCGCGCTTGCCGCCGAGGAACGCGATCGCGTCCATGAACGAGCAGCCGTTGACGCGCTCGACCAGGCGGATGACGTCGCCACCATCGGCGCAGACCGCGCAGACCCAGCCGTCGGCCCAGCATTCAAAGCGTGTGGCGTCGCGCGATTTTGGATCGGCCGAGCAGATCGGGCATGGGCCGACCATCTTTTGCCCGTGCCGGCGCAGCGATACCCAGCCGCCGGCGACGATGTCACACGGATTGCGGCTTTTGAGATCCTCGAGCTCGGCTTCGGTGATACGCCCGGACGTCATTTAGAATTTCAATTGTAGAGATCGACAAGGAAGCGGAGAGCCATCGCTGCAACTTGAATTGCCTCTTCGCGGGCGCGTTCTGGCGAACCGTGTTTGATTTCTTGCCAAAGCTCGTCGAGCTCCTCGAGGATAACGGCATAGCCTTCATGCCGCGATTTGAACGCCGGAAACTTCTCCATCGCGCGACCGAGTTCCCAATTCACTTCGTCGATCGCTTCGGCAATCTTCTCAAAGTCGGCCGGCGCTATATCCCGGATAGGTCTGCAATTTTCTCTTGTGCTATTGCCCATTAGATAAATCCCTTCTCCTTGGCGAGCCACATCGGCATGGTGAAAGTACCGTCCTCGTTATTCTCGACATAAGATTTCGGCACCCATTCTGTTTTTGCTCCATCAAATAGCCGCAAGGCCTTTTCCGTCTCGCCTTTAATCTCTGCGGCCAAATCGAACAGCTCGGATTTCGGCATTACTTTTTCCCATTGATCAGTTCGCGGATCTCTTTGCTCTCGGTGACCCGATCGTAGAGTCGCAGCACGGCCTCGAGCTCGCCCTTGCGCCGATGTGCAGGCCGCGGATCTGCTGGCGTTCCGGCGCGCTTCAAGGCGGTCACCACATTGAGCGACGTCTCGGCGGATTCGATCTCGGCACAGATCCGCTTGCGCATGCGTGCGAAGGTCATGGGCTCGCACGCCGGCGGCTTTGGATCGGCGAGATCCCACTGGATCGCGCAGCGCTCGCACTCCATCAGATCGCCGGATTCGATCGCGCTGCAGATTGCCGGGCGCTCTGACGTATGGACGTCATCGGCTTCGCTCATGCGTGCCCCTCCCCATTGAGATCGAGCACGACGTCGTGGTGGCTGAATATCCGCTCGGCAGAGTGCAAATCCTTCGCCAGCTTGCGCGCAAAGCGCACCACAAATTTCTCGAGCATGGGATCGAGCGTGGCCGGGATCTCGACCTGCAGCATCCGGGTGGTGGGATCGCTCACTTTTTCCACCTTGGCGGCAACGGATGCCCGCAGGCGGCAAACCAATCGCGGATCGCTTCGGCCAAGCGCTGCTGTCCGAACTCGATCGACGACACCGGTCGCGGCGTACAATCGGCGCCGGGTAAACGCGATCGCCAAAATGCGAGGAACTTGCCGGCATCTTGCGCTCGCACCTGGCCGAGCTCATTGACGCCGAGCATGGCCTTGCAGCCGCCGGCGATCGGCACCATCACGATCGGCGCGAACGGATTGTCCGGTTCTTCGGAATCGTCCAACGGCGGGGAAATATAAGGCGCGGGCGCGTGGGTCACAGGCACTCGCCGATAATCTCGCGCGTGAGGGCGCCGGCTTTGTCCTCCTCGATCTGCACTTCGCCGATCAGTGCCACGATCCACCAGCGGTCGCCTTTCCATTTTGGTGGGATGAAGGTGGCGTGCAGCGCGTGCTCACTGCAGATTTTCAGCGGTCCAGGGATCGTCTCGACTTTGCCCGGCGCAACCGGCTCGCTCTTGCCGCCATTGCAGGCCCGGCCGGCGGCGTCGGATTTCCAGAAGCCGATCGTGGCGCCGGAGCGGCGCAGCGCGTCGAGCCTGGCCTGCGCATTTTGCGGCCACTTCGCCGCAAAATGATCAACGCAGGCCAGCCAATATTCTTTCGAGCCGTAGCCGTAGCCGTAGCCGTCGCCGTCGCCGTAGCCGGAGCCGTCGCCGTCGCCGTAGCCGTAGCCGTCGCCGTAGCCGTCGCCGTCGCCGTAGCCGTAGCCGTAGCCGTAGCCGGAGCCGTCGCCGTCGCCGTAGCCGTAGCCGGAGCCGGAGCCGGAGCCGGAGTTAAGATCGGCCGGCACGGCGCCGCGCAAAAGCGCGACTTGTACCGACTCTATTTCCATGGGGCGCTCTCCCAAACCTTCACTGCTTCGGCCTGAACTTCCGCCACACAGGTTATGTCCCGCAGATCGATATCGGCCGGCGGTCCAACGCGGCAATCACCGATCGGCCCGGTTGCGGCAAGACCGAGGAAGCCCTTAACGTTGCGGCTCCAATAGAGACAATTGCGCGCGGCGCGTAGCTTGATCGTCGCACCGTCGGTTTTCGTCGCGTAGCCAAAGAACACGCCGCGATGTTGCGTTGTCACCAGCACCGCACGCTCTTTGCCGTTTTGCTTAGCCTGCTTTCCCATTGCCGTTCTCCACCCCTGAAAGCCCGCGAGGTGCCGGGAAAAACTTCAGCGCGAGAAACGCGCCGATCTCGGTGAGCCGGAAGAACGGCCCCTCAAACGCTCCGCTCGGCGATTGCCGGTACCAAATCTCGATCAGGCTTCGACGCCATAGGTGTATCGAAGGTCGCCGCATCCATTTCGGCAGCGTGATGCCGCGCGCGGTCGTGTCGCACTTGGCCAACGTGCGCAGCACCACGATGTGTTTATTATTCAGGCGCGCCGCACTGGTCATGCCGATGCCCTCAGTTTTGTCTTATCGAAGCACGGCAGATATCGCTGGCAGCGATCCAGAAACATCGTCTTCGCGTTTGTCCAATGCATCGGAACGATGACATCGGGAAGTGGATGGACTTTGCGGTACTGATCCCAATTCGGGTGCGGCGCGCAGCGCATCAGATCGCGCCATTCGGTGACGAACATGATTTCGTCATAGGCTTTAATGGCTGCGCGCAGCGATGCCGGAGGCGCCCATGTAAGCCCGGCGGCTTTATGAATTGCGGCATCGAAACGATCAGTGAGTAGCGCGAAGGTGCTGAGAATTTCAGCGGACAATATTCCAAATTCAGCAGCCGCTATCTCCGCGATGGCTTTCTTTTTAGGGGTAGTGTCGTCTTTCAGAAAGGCTTCCGGGCCGTCATGCAGCAGAAAATATCCGGCGAGCTCACGCGATCCGGTATCGGTGAACGCTGCATCGGCACCGATGATGGAATGTTGGGCGACGCAATAGACAAAGCCGCGAGTGGCGCCGTTATATCTATTTTCCTTCGCCAGATGTTCGGCCACAACGTCAAAGTCGATATCCTCCGCACGCGGTGCGGTGAGATCGATGCCCTTGCCATTGGAGAGGGTGAGGATGGTTGCGACGCTCATGCCCGTTGCTTTCTGACTGTCTCGCTTCGTCCCGGCGATACCGAACCGAGCATGAACAAACGCGTTGAGGGGCTCAGCGGCCGACGCCAGCGTACTGGGCGTAGGCGCAGCTGCAGGATCGTTTCCGCCATGTCCTCGGCCTTGCAGATGTCGACCACCATCGCGAATACGTCATGGTCCTTCTGCTCGAAGGCCTCAATCTCGCGCGCGTTCATCACCAGCACGCCGGATGCCGCGCGGAATAGGCGCGGGATCGGATCGAGTGTGGTGACGATGACGCGGCGGCCGAAAAGGGTCATTGCGCGCAAAGCTCTCCCGTGGCGGGAAAACGTCCCGCGGCGACGCAATGGCTACTTGAAGTGAAACCGTCAGCCGCGCCGCTTAAGGCGGCGGCCGTTCGCGGATGTCAGGCTCGCCGCAGTCGCACGGCAGACACCCGCTATCGGCCTCGCCGATGCGGGCGCGCCGCCGCTCGACGCGGATCACCGGCAGGATGATGACCATCGCGCTCTCGCTCGCATGCCCTTGCAGGCGCTGCGGCGCGTTATGGAAATGGCGCACGCGCACCACGTTGTCGCCGACGCGCCGATCGTGCCAAAAAGCCGGCCTCATTCTGCGGCCTCCGCTGCCGGCGCGTTGCGATCAAGGAAGCCAGAGATCTTGAGCTGTTCGGAATCGCCGGCGGGAATGGCGGCAGACTTGGCAGACTTATCGCCATTACCCGCCGGCGCCGTAGCCGCCGGTTCATCCGCGGTCGGCTGATCGGTATGGTCTTCTGATTCCGCGTCGGCCTGCATAATCGCCTTCTCAATCGGTGTGGGTTTTAGCTTGGCGGATTTCTTTTTCGGCGCGTTGAATTTTTCCGTCTGGTCACCGTGGCAATCCCATTTATCGTTGCGGCCGCCACGCGAGAAGATCTCGGCGTAACGTGGTGCCGGGTGCACTGCCTCGAATTCGGCATAGAATTCATCGGGCTTTTGCGAATTTTCCCGTCGCGCTGCCTGCAGAAGGGTTGTCTGATTAGTCAAAGTGAGCACCGGCTTGCCCAAGAACCCGATGATACAATGCTCGGTCTTATCGCGACGGACCTGGCCGCGGCCGAATTTATCCTTGCCCCAGGTAACTATCGTTGAATGCTGGTCAATACCGAGCGCGTGCAAGAGCGCAAAGGCGTGTCGCATGTGGTGATTGGTAACCCAAAGGCCGACCGAGCAGTTTTCGGCGAGGATCGGCTTGACCTCTTCGGTCATGAATGCGCACAGCGCCTGGATTGACATCGCCGGATAGGGCCGCAGGCTGCGACCATGCGCGTCGATCGTTTCCTGGTCTGCCTCAGCCTCCTGCGGCCAGGGCGGGTCGATTACGATCGCCTGATAGGGCCCCTTGCCGGGAAGCGGCGATGGGGATTTCTTGATCGCATCGCCCTGCTGCATGTTTTGTAGCCGCTTAAACGGCCCATCGACGCGGCCGGTGCGATCCATGTCGGCTTTGAGCTTGCCAAATCGCTTGGGATCCTTTTCAGCCGCGACGACAATGTGCTCGGCTTTCTCCAGCGTGCGGCGCCCTTTGCCGACAAGCTTTGCGGCTTGATCGCCAGCGCGCGCGGTTGCATCGGCCTTATCGGATTTGCGACCTGGCGCAGTACCACCATGCTCGCGCCGACGATGTCGTGCGTCAATTTTTAAGGCAGCCTCAAGTTCTCGTTTAATTGCGACCTGTTCGGAGGGCGTAAAATCTTTTCGGATTTTGTTCTCGTCCCATTCTCCGGCGACGATGCTGTCGATATCGACCACCACGACGGGGATTGGATTATCGCGGAATTTTGTGAGCGGCCAGGCGCGCAGACGGCGATCGCCTGCGATCAGCTTGTTCTCCGGCGTGATCACGACCGGCTGCAGCAGCCCACGCGCATCGATCGAGCGCGCCAAGGCTTTCAGGTCGCCGTATTCCTTGCGATGGCGCCGGCCGACTTTGATCTGCTTGAGATCCCGATGCGCTTGGCCGAGTGTGCGCCGCGCAGCATCCCATAGATTCTCGCCCTCGATCGGCTTGAATGGCGAGCTGGCGTAGGAAGATGGATGTTTTTCACTGCGCGTTTTTGCAGTGATCGTAACGCTGCCGCGGAACGCACCGCTCTTGCCGATGCTGACAGCTATCTTGCCGGCCCTGCTCGTTTTCAGTTTGGGTTTTTTGCTCACCTATACTGCCCCCCCCGGGCAACACGATCGGCTGGCCGCATTTTCAAGAGCTCGAGCGCTTCGCTAAGATTTTCCTGCACCATCGGCAGCAGCGCCGCGGCGATCGCCAGCCATTTAGCTTCAAGGTCGCGATCGAGCGTGGCCCGGCAAAGGCCGACATGCGCGAGGCACTCGATCAGCATCGAGGCTTCCGCCCCGATCGGGTTGCCGCCTTCGATCATGAAGGCGCGCGCGTCGTCTATTTCGGTGTCGAGACCGACCAACCCCGCCAGATCCACGGGCAACGAATGATCCTTGATGACGATCTCGGCGACGCCGATCAACGCGGAGAGAACGTCGGCGATGGGCTGGGCCTGGCTCATGGCGCCACTTTCCGACCGATCGCGAATCCCGTCGAAATGCGGCGGGAGCGCTCGCGCGGCGAAAGCTTGAGGCCAAGCCGAGAGATCTTACCGGCAACTGAGCAGCGAGTTTTTCCGGGCAGCATTCTCGCGATCGTCAACATGGAAGCGCCGGCTTCCCACTGTGCGCGCAGGAACGCGTCCTCTTCCTCGGTCCATTGGACGTTGCTCATGGCAGCACCCCATCGAGCGGGATCTGCGCAATACTGAACAACATGCAGGTGACGGCGAAGGCGAACAGGATGGCGATCAATGAGGGCGCCGGCGTCCACACCCGCGGCGGTCGCGGTAGCGGCGCGATAAGCGGCGGCAGCACCGGCAGGAAGCATTCGAGCTCGCCGGCATGACTGTGCTGCACCGAGAGGCTTGCGGATGAAGATATCGTCGATTTGTTCGCCATAACAAATTCTCACCATTCGCGCGAAATTGACTCGCGCGCGTTGCGTTGGCACAAAACTCACGGAAAGCACTGACTTTTACGGTCGCGTAGATCGCGGCTTATTATTTATCGTTGTGGAGATTGCACCTTCAGGCTGTCGTAGAATTCTTCCGGCGATTTTTGTTCGATCGCGGCTAGGTCCCAGACGATCAGGGCCTCGGCCATGCGCTCGATTGGGGAGTCTGCTAGTTCGGCGACGGCGCAAAGCTTGTTCATAACCCCGCGCTCAAGGCCGATTTCCATTTTGATCAAATCCGGATCAACGTTTGCCGCTGGCGCGTTCATCGCGCGGATCACCGGAAGGATGATGATCTGGGCACTCATGCCGCACTCCTATGAGCTGCGGCGAACGGCTTTTCCCATCGGATTTTTTGCCAAACTTTTCGGCCATCCGAATATTCGATCAATTCTTCGACGACACAAAAACCGAAGAACGAAGTCGGGCGAATGCGCAATTCGCCGGTCGGGCGAAACCCTCCTATAGTAAAAGCCTGTTCAGGCATTATGCCGCGCTCCTATGAGCTGTGGCTGGAATGTTTTGGGAACCGGCGGGGCATTTAGCGCGATCACGCGCCCTTCCCTGCGAATTAGACCTGGGCTGATGGATGCCAAGGCCGGCCCCAAAACTGAATTGATGCGCGCTTAGATCCCCTTGGACGCCCAATGAGATACTCACCATCCCGCGGCGCAGGTGATCTTTCTGGAAACCGACAAGCGCGCTTGCCGATTGGGAGGGAACGGGATGGTTAGTCGATCTCGCGAATGATCGCGAGCTTGCCGGCGTCGGAAACTTCGTGCGTTCCGGCCAGCCAGTATTTTGCCATGCGCGGCTTGATGCCAGCAGCGGCTGCCCAATGTTCAGCAGTTTTTCTCGGCCAGATGGCGCGCGCGATGATGCTGTGAATTGCGGTGCAATTGATTGCACCACGGTGCAAAGCGATGCCCTGCTTTCGGATTGCGGTAGCAATCCCTCCTGTGAATGATTCGCCCATGTTTTCGCTCCATACGCAGATACAAGTTCGAGAGCTTTACAAGCTGAGGTCATGACCGAGTCTCGGCAAGTTGCGAGACGCGGCGCTTCTTAGCGCGAAGCCGCGCTAGTAATTCGAATGTGATTGGAAGCCGCTTCTTGCGCGCTGAGGCCACTATGTCGCAATCCCGCTCGGCCGGGATGGAATCGCGCGCCTTCATTGTCCGAGCGTGATTCGGATTGATATCTAGCGGGGCCAAAAGGCCATGCTTTGCAAGCAGATCGATGATTTCCGAGAATGTGGTCGGCGAGTTCATGTCTACATCGCTACACAGTGTAACGATTCATGTCAATACAGCATGTAGCGTTATCAACGCTACATCTTGTAGCATGGACAAAGAGGCCCGTATCAGACGCGAGCAGGGCGGCCGCCTTCGATTGGCGCGGGAACAGGCGGGTTTTCGCTCGGCACGCGAGGCAGCTATCCAGAACGGCTGGCCCGAAAGCTCCTATCGAGCCCATGAGTCCGGATCGCGAACGATCGGACATGACGATGCCGAGCGGTACGCCCGGCGCTACCGCGCCAGGGGCATCCACGTTAGCGCTAAAAGCATTCTTTTCGCTACAGAACCGGGCGACGAGGTGGTCAGAGACCGGCGCGGAAGACCCGACGCTCCGCTTCTATCTTTCGTGCAGGCCGGCGCGCTGATGGACGTGGGCGACATTGCATCCCAGTCAGACGCCAAACGGGTGCCCGTCGGAGATCTGCCCTCGGGCGACTGGATCGCACTCCGGATCCACGGCGACAGCATGGACCGGATCGCCCCCGAAGGGGCAATAATTCTTGTGGATCGTTCCGATAAAAAGCTCGTGACCAACAGGTATTATGTTTTTTCGCTACGGGGCGAGGCTACCTTCAAGCGCTACGTTGCCAAGCCAATAAAGCGGCTCGAACCATTCTCGTTAAACCAGGCCCACCAAGTGATCTACCCGACCAGCGATCTCACAGTGGTAGGCCGCGTGCATCGCGTCATCGTTGATCTCTAGGATATGCCATCATGCACCGCGTTATCGCCGCAGTCGTATTTGCAACTGGAATCATCGCCTCGACCTTGGTGGCCAAGGCCGATATCTGCGCGCCGCTGCGCAACTATCCGAAGGCAGCCGGAATTGCCCGGTTCATGAGCGAAGGCCTGCGGCATCCGAGATATAGATCTGCCTCTGCCCAGGAGCTGCTCGATGCATTGAAAGCGATTATCTCAAAATCCACGGAAACAGTGCACTTTGAGCCATATCGCGATAAAGCATTTTTGACTGCAGTCGAAAACCTCTCGGTCGACCAAGCCCTGGAATGCTTCCCCGAATATCAGAAGGCGTTGGATGCAGCCTCAGAAGAGAAGGTTGCGGAGGACCGCCAGCGACAACATCAACTCGCATTGGAGCGAGCAAAACAGGACGCTCAGCAACCATCTAACGCCCTGCCAATAGCCTATGCTCGCTATATTTTTCTCAAACGGTGCTACGAAGAACGCATCGGCTATGCCATGGTCTATCTCAATGAGATCGAATTCGAGCGGGCCCGCTGGGCCATAAAAATGATCGAAAACTTGCTGGTGGACCGAGAGCCAGAGCTAGACAAAGACGCCGCATGGAAACGCGCAGTTGATCCGGATGGCCCTCAGATAATTCTAAGACCCAATTTCGATAACTGCCATCGAGAGATGCTGGCGATCGCAAAGACCTGGCAAGGTCTTGACCCCGATTCAACCGCCCCGAAGAAAGACTTTTGAATCCACGAGGTGCATAACCCTTCCCAGTCGCTACATTTTGTGTTGACCATTATCGCTACATGGTGTAGCTATTCCCCTTACCGATTCAGGGAGGGGTCTATGCAGCATCAATATCCAGCCGGCTTCACCTTCGACAATGAGCGCGCCACGGACTTGCTCAGGAGCACGCACGAGCTCGGGATCGTCTCGGTGATAGCCACCTTACTCACGGGCATCGCCGTCGCAATCTTCGCTCTGACTCTGCTGGTCGGGCCAGCCGACGCACGCGGCTTTCCCTGGTTTTTTCAGCACATCAAATCGACCGGGAACTGTGCCGGGCACGAAGTCGCCGCTTCGTTCTATTGGAGCGGCCGGCGCACGGCGAACGGTGAATACTTCGACGCCAACGGCAACACGGCCGCGAGCAGGGTCTATCCGATCGGCACCATCTTGCACGTCTCCAATCCTCACACCGGAAAATCGCTGACGATTCGCGTCAATGATCATGGGCCCTACGGCATCGCGCACCGACTCGGCGTGAAACTCGACCTCGCGCGCGGCGCGGCGCGGCGACTCGGCATGCGACAGACCGGATGGGTGTGCGTGTCATGACGTTTCTATACGCCTACGGGCTTCTCTCGCTGGGCGCCTCATTCGGCTTTGTCGCGGGCGCAATCATGACAAGCGGCAAGCGCGCGGATGAGGATATGGCGGCGCCACAGCGGCGCAGCACCATCATCGGGCCGCGCGGATGCAACAGTAAACCTCATCTTGTTCTGATCAGCCCGACAGAAATGCGCGAAGTGAAAACGGGGGCCCGGCCATGATGCTGCGTGAGGGACTGTTCTTCTATGCCGGCATCCTTGTTGGCGTTGCTGGTGCAATCTTTGTGCTCTGGATCGATTCCAAACCGAGGTATCGACAATGAAACTCTTCGCCTTTCACCATCACCACAACAGCGACCCATGGATCGATGCACCAGCATGGGCCGCTGAACTCAGATTCATGCTGGGCATCATCATCGAAGACCAGGAGAAACTTATGGCTGCAATCGACGATCTCGCGACTGCCGTAGCGGCAGAGGATACCGTTATCGACAGTGCCGTTGTGCTGCTTCAAGGCATCCCGGCACTTATCGCTGCGGCGGGTACGAACCCGGCGGCACTCACCAAACTGCAAGCCGACATCACGGCAAAAACCGCGACGCTATCGGCTGCGGTCCTGTCGGGAACCCCGACATCTGCTCCGGCTGCTGCGCCGGTAACACCAGCCGCGGCTACTGCTGCGGCTACGACTGCCGTGGCATCCGCTTAGTCCAGTGTGATCATGAATTCCGCTCGCGCATGTCCCTCGAGCCCCTCGACGCCCGTGCGCGGGCGGATCGCGCCGTGGCCTTCGTCGTCCCCGTGTAATCGGCGAAGCGCCACGGCGCAGTTCTATGTCTGTGTAACCCTTTCGTGCTTATCCGGTTTAGACACACAAAGGGATTGAGACATGGCAAATCTTAAAAACTGGCTTCCGGAAATGTCTGACGCAGAATTGATTTGGTTCGACAAGTGCCCAAAGAGCGTCCTTTTCGAGATTTGCCGTCAATTTGGGATGCGTGTTGCAGACAATTTTACCGCAGACGGCGCGTTCACGGCGATGGTCAATGAATGGGACGTTCTGCACTCACAAAATATCGTGCCGCAGAAGCCCCCGCGGAAGCTGTGTGTCTAAACCGGATAAGCATGAATGAACATGCCCCGCGCCCTCACCATCCCCATCGCTTCCGGATCAGAACCAGAACTGATTGACATCGATGACGCCAGCGAAGCCATCGGCGTTGAACCTGAGACCGATGAATTCTCCTACCCGGTCGAGGTCTGGAATCTCAATCCAACTGGCTATTGCGAATACAGCATGGCCGATCATTTCACACGTTGCATTCACTGCGGAAGGAAAAGTGAGTTATGAGCCTGATCCCAACCGCCCTTGATTTCGAAAAACTTTCACGCGTTCTCGTCGATCAAGGAAAGCTCATCGAGGCCGGGTGGATTGGGCTACGCGCCGTTTGGCTGCATCCAGAGGCGTCGCAGAATCAGATCGACGAAATGCGCCAAGCCTTCTTTGCCGGCGCACAGCATCTTTTCTCTAGCATCATGACAGTTCTTGAGCCGGATGCTGAACCGACCGAAAAAGATTTAGAGAGAATGAGCCTGATCCAATCGGAACTAGATACGTTTATCGCCGATTTCAACATGCACCAGTTGCCCACGCGGGGAAACGCATGACCACCCCAACCGCCCTCGACTTTGCTCTCGCCTATCCAGCCCCAATGGCGACCATCGCGCGTGAATTCGAAATGCTTTCGACCGAAGATCGCATCGCCGCGGTGACGATGGCGAAGCGGGTGAAGGCAACAGTCAAGAATTTCAACAAGACGCCGCATAGTGCACTGGCGTTTCTCGCGCTCAAACCTTGGCGGATGCGATCATGAGCGTGGCGGCGAAGGCATTGAAGGAAGTTGAGGCGTTGCTACCACAGCATCACGAAAGCTTTGCACATCCGGCTGATCTCTATCGTCGGCACGGACTCGGTGCCATCGGATCGCTACGCATCGCACTGCGTAAGCTTGAAGCCGCCGGTCGTGCGCAGTCGATCGTGGTCATGAACAGCAAGCAACGCATGCCGATGCGACTTTACCGGAGGGCGGGGTGAAGCCGGTCAGGGTTCAGCGACGTAGGACGCGTGGTTGGCGGACACCACCGAACACTGTGATCGTGTCTCGGCCTACAGTTTACGGGAACCCATGGTATGTCCGTGATGTAATGGATGCTGCGTGCATGAACGAAACGGCGGCGCGGAAAGAGGTCGTTGAAATCTACCGTGGCTGGATTTCCGGCGAGATTGCTTCGCCCACGCCTGGGCACGACGACATGCGGCGGCAGGTTATCGCAGACATTCCTAAACTGCGCGGGAAAAATCTCGCCTGCTTCTGCCCTCTCGATCAGTGCTGCCATGCCGACGTCTTGCTTGAGATTGCAAACTCATGAGCCGCCGTGATGAATTCCCCAGGTCAGTTAAACTTGAGGCGCTAGAGCGCAGTGGCGGCATCTGTGAATGTCACCTGATCCCACATGTGTTCGAAGTGTTCTGCGGGCTTCCGCTCGGCGTCGGCAATACCTACTTCGAACACGTCCTGCCCGATAATATTTCGAAGGACAACTCGCTATCGAACGCCGCGTGCCTGACAAAAACTTGTTTCCGCTTCAAAACCGATCATCACGATCTCCCAATCATCGCCAAGGCCAAGCGTAACTTCGATTCTCACAACGGCATCGTGCGGCCCAGGAGAACACTCCCCGGCGGCCGCGGAGATCCGTTCTATTTCACTCCCGGAAGCACATGGCCGATTGATCGCAAGACTGGGTTGCCATGGCGAGGCAGTCAATGAGCGCCCGCCCGCAGCGCCAGCCGGGCACGCCGCCACTCGATCCGGCGGTGATCAGACTGATCGAGGCCCTTGCGCGCGCCCAGGCGGCCGAGGATCATCTGCGGTGCGACGATGACACCTGAAACATGAATGGAGCGCGGCGGTGGCAAAAATAAAAGGCGCGACGAAAGCAGACATAGCGAGGTTTTGGAAAGCCATGTTTGCGGCAGATAGAATGGCGGAGGACGCCGGCCGCCTCGCTTTATCTGAAACGGAAATCGCTGCGCTTTGTGGTGGGCGCAAAGCCAAACGCAGACTTCTTGTTAGAAAACAAACGACATAGGATCGCGTCGATGGGCGATTTAATTTGGGTCGGCAATACCCTTCTCCCGCGCGGCCTAGTTTGGGGCGTCGGCATCATAATCGCGCTGATAGTCATCGGCGCATTCACCGTTCTAACAGACGACCGCTCGGCTACACGCTGAACGCTGCATCGGATAGTCAAGAAGGGGGCGGTCGTGAACCATAAAGCACTCACTTGGATTGTCGGAGACGATACCGGCACGAGTTCCGAAGCAATTTGGGCACACATGATGGGTGTCGAGTGCTATTATAGCAGCACACCGAGCGACCCCGCAGACCTAGGAAGATGTCTTCGGCTTTTGAAACTCATTCCGCGCTGGAAAAAGCGCATGAAGGAAATGCGGTGCTATCCAGAATGGCGAGGGCTAATAAAACACTGGGACGAACTAGAGGCTCTTATGGCCGATGAGGTTGGCATTGATTGGTCAAAAGGCCGATCCGCTCACCGGACCTATGAGATGATGCACGAAATTCTCTATCCCAAAGTTCCCAAAGCAGCTTAAACGAAAGAGGAGCGCGGCAATGGGTGATGTCTTTGTGATGAAACGCAAGCCGCGACCGCTGCGCGCAACATACCAGCCGGACGCCCCGTATGCCGTCGCGCGCCAGGATCAGGAAGACGGATCTATTAGTTACGAGATTTACGACGAGCGGCCGGACTCATATCGGTTCGTCGGTGCCACATCGGACGACATCGGCGGGAATGCCTACGCCAAACACGACGCCGAGCAGATAGCGCGCGGGTTAAATCTGCTGGTGCAGTATGGCAAGGAAACCTTGCCGATTGTCCGCGAGGTTGCGGACTGGATCGACGAAACGGAAGATTGAAGGGGAGCCGAGCAGTGTCGGACACCGCTTGAAGCTCTGAGTGACCGCCGCTTAACAAGCTCGCTTTGCCAGCTGGCCCCGATCGTCGCGCTCGGCTAGGCTTCCCCACATGACCCGCGCCGCCATCTACGCCCGCTTTTCCTCCGACCTGCAGTCTGACCACTCGATCGCCGACCAGGTCGCGCTCTGTTGCGATTATGCCGCGCGCAAGGGCTACGCCGTCGCCCGCGTCTATTCCGATGCCGCCGCCTCCGGCGCCTCGCTGCACGGCCGCCCGGAGATTCTGCGCCTGCTCGCCGAGGCCGAAACCGGCGCCTTCGACGTGCTGCTGACCGAGAGCATGAGCCGTATCGGCCGCGACCAGGAAGACCGCGCCATGCTGCGCAAGCGGCTCAAGTTTTACGACATCGCGATCGAGACGCCGGCCGAGGGCGTGGTGACACCGATCGTCGACGGCGTGCGCGCCGTGCTCGATTCCGAATATCTCGAAGACCTCAAGAAGCACACCAGGCGCGGCATGCGCGGGCGGGTCGCGCAAGGGCTATCAGCCGGCGGGCTAACCTATGGCTATGCGCCCGGCCCGGCCAAGGGCAGCCGCATCATCGTCGAGCATGAGGCCGATATCGTGCGACGAATCTTTTCCGATTACGCCGCCGGTCGCTCGCCGCGCGCCATCGCCGAGGCGCTCAATCGCGAAGGCCACAAGCCGCCGCGCGGCGCGATCTGGCGCGCCTCTTCGATTGTCGGCAACGCCAAGCGCGGCTCCGGCATTCTGGGCAACGCGCTCTATGACAGCCGCCTGGTCTGGAACCGGGTGACCATGCGCAAGGATCCACGCAGCGGCAAGCGCGTCTCGCGCGCCAACCCGGCGGCTGAGTGGATCGTGCACGCCGTGCCCGAGCTGCGCATCGTCGAGGCCGCGTTGTTCGCGCGCGTGCAGGCGGCCATGGCGGCACGCGCCAAGCAGCGGCCGGAGCGGGCGCGGCGCCCCAAGCATCTGCTATCCGGCCTGCTGCGCTGCGGCTGCTGCGGCGGCGCCATGGTGGTCAACAATATCGACCGGGCCGGCCGCCGCATTTATTGCAGCCAGCGGCGCGAGGGCGGGCTCTGCACCAACGGCAAGACCTATGCGCTGGCCGCCATCGAATGCCGCGTGGTGGAAGGCCTTAAAGAGCAGCTGGCGCGCCCGGAGGCGATCGCACACTATCTCACAACCTACCGCGCCGAGCGCAAGCGGCTGGCCAGCGGCTCGGCCAGCAGGCGAGGCACCCTCGATCGCGGCCTGGCACAGGCCAAGCGCGAGCTCGATCGCATCGTCGACGCCATCGCGCAAGGCCGCATCGTCGAGGCGGAAATCACCGAGCGCATGGCGCCGTTGCGCGCGCGCCGCGGCGCGCTCGAGGCCGAACTGGCCGCGCTGGCACCGCCCGACAAGATCGTCGCACTGCACCCGGCCGTGATCGAGCGTTATCTGGCCACTGTGGCCGACCTGGCGGCGACGCTGCGCAGCCGCGCGGTCGAAGGGCACGAGGGCATCGCCGCCAGCTTACGTGAGCTAGTCGCCACCGTGACGGTTATGCCCGGCGACGGCCATGAGCCACAACTGACCGTTTCCGGCCGGCTCGCAGCGCTGGCCGGTGGTGCGTTATTCCCGAGTGGGCCTCTCCATCGGTCAGCGATGGTAGCGGGGGCCCGCTACGGACGTTGTCAACGCCAGGAAACCGGGCTTTTCCGCTTCGCCGCCTAGCCTATACCGGGATCCCGGGCAAAAAACCCCCGCCACGGTGGCCACTGCAAACGAAAAAGCCCGCACACCCGGGGCACCCAGGCGGCGGGCTCGTTTAGAGATTGATGCGATGCAACAAAATAAAGCGGCCGTTTTTCTGTTCCCAAGAAAACGGCCAAACTCGGATCAGCACTTACGCCGCGAGGCGCAGTTCCTGACCGACCAACTGATTGTCGTTGGCAGGTATTTTGACCGTTTAACGGCTAGTCGCGCCGAGTACAGCTTCGATCATCCGAGCGCCGTCGATCCTATGTCGCCCCCGCCGAGACTGTGCGCTGAATCCAACGTCACCGAAGGATCACTCTCACCGAGCGGCTTAAGCGGGAAGGAAACCAAGGACGGCCCCGGTATCGTCGCGCACTAAGGCCCGTTTATTTTCAACGGCGACCCTTCTCCTGCTCTCATTTGCCCGGTGCCGCCGGGCGCGGATTCAATCTAAAAGATGGCGGGTCATGGCTTCACGTAGGCCACGAGGTTCCTGCAGATGTCGCGCTCATAGGTGCCCTTTTCGTCGGTGACGATCGCGCGGCATTGACTGATCAGCGAGACGATGCGCGATACATGACCACCAGGTCCGCCGCCGAGCGCGCGGCCGCGGCGGCGTTGCACGACGACGGCGCTAGGCGCTGGGCTCGTATGAGTCAGATCGGCCCAAGCAAGGGCGAGATTATATTTTGGTGGCAAACCGAAATGCAGGCGCTGGACGAGCCCGCATATAAAGCCGTGTTGATGATGGCGACTTTGTCTTGCATCCGCGGTCCCGATCGTCAGCGCAAGCGCGCAAAAGATCGCGACCGCGCTCAAGGCGCGGTATGTCATCTCGAAGATCCTTTTGATTATTGAAGGGCTACGCGGTTACGCTAGCAGCAGTTTCCGATGCCGCTGAATAATAATCCGGCGGCAACAATAAAGGCGATGAACGCAAAGAACAGTAGTGCCCGCCCGTTCATAAACATTTAGTGCAAGAGTCCCGAACGCAATACGCCACCGAATAGCTCCGCAGCGATCCAACACGACACGCCGATCCAAGCGAAGCGACGGGTTTGCCACGCCTCGATAGTCACGAACACGAAGGCAAATGCTAGAAGAACGAGTCCAAGATTTTGCATAGTGGTTTCCTTTGTTTGTTTACAGTCCGCCAATAAGAACGAGTATCAGGACAATCACCAGCACGAGGCCGAGGCCGCCGCCGAGGTACGGTCCGCCGCCGTAGAAGTGATTCGGCCCCGGGTACGATCCCCACTGAGGAAGGCCACCGACGAGGAACAGCACGAGAAGGATGATCAGAATGAGTCCGAGCATGTGGAAACCTCCTTTGCGTTTCAATTCTCGATTGAGTGAAGCGGTCAGTGCGGCTATTGTTTTTGGATGGAAGTTACTTCGTCGAGCTTCTGCTCAATGCGTTCGAGGCGATGCTCGAGCCGTTCATCACGGACCGCCAATGTTTTTTCCACGCGATCGATTCCCTGCTCAAATGATTGTTTGCGCACGAACTCATCGCGCGACCAGGTCTCGATCTCGTGGATCTTCTGCTGCATTGCATGCACGGTCTCGCCAAAATTCCGCTGAGTAGCATCGGACGTTGTCCTAATTTCACGTTCGATTTCGATCAGACGTTCTTCGATGTGCTTATAGCTTTGGTCGCTTTCTGCGGCGGTCTGAAGAGCATCCGCCGCGGTGATCTCAATCCTGGTCTGGCGGCGCTCATAGCGAAGAAAGGCCGCCAGCACGACGCCGGCGGCCGTGATTATCGCGCAGATTGCAACAATGATGCTGCCCTCTATCATCGGGGAGCCTTCCATATATTGACGAAGGATATGGATTTCTGACTCTTAGCCATCTCAGCTCAACGTGCTTGGATCGACGGTCGCCTGTTGCTTCTGGATGAACGCGATTACATCCTGTGCGGCGGGCATGATGACCTTAATCTCAGCCGCCGCCTGATTGATTAGCGGTAGGGCCTGCGCGAGAAGCGGCTGCGCCTCCGTAGCAATCGCGCCGATCTTGCGGATCAATGCGTCGTTGTCCTTTGCTAATTTGAGCAAGGCCGCCGCCGTTGGCGCGACCTTCTCCACTTCGGCGATTAGCTCGCTAGGCACGCCAGCCATCCCAAGCATAAATTCTATGGCGCTCATTGTTTTTTGGCCTTCGTTGGAATTGCCTTCTTCGTCGGTGGGACGACAACCTGCTTGATCGGAACGAACTTCGGAGGCGGCACAATCTTAGCGATGATAGTTTTCAAGTCGATGGTTGCCCTGATCGCGCTGTCGACGCCGACCAGCGCGCTCCCGACCGTGCTCATGACCCCGCTGGTCTGTACGAGGACAGCACCAGCGAGGACAATCCAAACCGGGGACTGCGCTTTCACAGCGTCAGCCCTGGGCCGCAGGGGGGGCGGCGGTGGACTGCACGGCAGCGGCTAGGCCCGCCGCGCTGGCGGCTGCCACCTGCAGTGCCTTGGTCGCCTTGTAGCCGTCGGTAAGCGCCACGCTGGCGTTTGCGCTAACGGCTTGGTTATTGAGCGCCGCATTAACGCCCGCAACCGCATCGTTCACCTGCGCGATGCCCTGAGCCAGAGAGGCGGGGATCGTAATGCCAGCGGCGGTCAAGGCGGTTACGCTGCCCTGCACCGCCGAAACCGTCTGAGCAACTTGCCCGATGTGCGATCCGAGCCAGCTCAGGGAGTAGGTAAGGTCCTCGGCGGCCACTTCGATGCCTGCCTCGATGTTCTGGCAGACGGCGATCACGTCACCCTCGAACACCTGCCAATCTTTTTTGATGTTGGCGAAGAAGGTGTCGATAGCGTTTGTTGCCGCTGGTGCTGCGGCCGATGTTGAAGCTTGCGTCGTGTCGGTCATTTGATGGTCCTTTTGTTTCAAGAGTAAGTTAGGTCTTAGGGCGAAGTTTTCCGCTTTGTAGATCGCTGCGCGAGATTTACTTTTTCGCCTTGACTACTTTCGGCTGGGTCGGATCAGCGGCGGCAGTAGCAGCACCATCTACAGCACCAGCCTTGACTAGGATCTGCTTAACGTCAGGCATCGCCGTGACTGACGCGATCTTGGCACTGTCAGGTATTCCGGCAAACGCCGCTTGTTTATCCGGTCCAGACATTGCGGCTACCGACGCCAACTTGGCACTGTCGGTGTGGGCATACATCGACCAGATAGTCGGACCAATGATGATGACGACGCCGCTGATCTGCTCCCACAGCGCGCCGTTGATGCCGAGCGTGCCGTGCGAGACGATGATCGTACCGATGATTTGGAGAAATGTTCGCAGCAGACTTAGCAGTTGGTCGTTGTTCATTTTAGCTCCTTCAGTTGTGCATTCCTAATCGACCCAACTGCGAATTAGACGGATAGCCGTCACAGACGCACGGTGGATCTTCCCCACTTGGGCTGGTCTTATGCTGGCATCCCTTCCAATCATCGAACACACTGTCGCGATCAGGATTGGGACAATAAGGGCATGGCGTAGGAGGCCATGGTGTGAACCAGGACTTCAGCCAACCAAAAACCATCGTGTAATTCCTATTCGTACTTAAGTTGACTCAACCATCAATAAAGTTGGGTCAAACCAATCAGAGTGTATGTTGCCGGAGGCATCGAACCATTCGCAATTCGTTTCCCTCTCATGAGGGAAAGAGCCTGTGACGATGGAAACAGTCATCAGTGGGCCGCCACTCTTGAGTCTAACTCGATCACCCTTTTTCATATTCTTGCTCCGTGTTTTTCTTCTGGTCGATTTGCTTGAGACCATTTTGCTTGGCGGCCAAATATTCTTGCCTGGCAAGTTCATCCCGCGCCTCGCGCTTGTACGTCGCAGCCTTCTCTGAATCTTTCTGGTAGTCCCAGACGCCGCCCAGGATCATGGATCCGATTGCACCGCCTACGAGGGAAAGCCCCAAGGAGACGTATAGATTTGCTCCCCATCCAGTGAGAACTAGATAGACGCCGACCGCGCCAACAAAACCGAACACCCAAAACTTTATTTGCGATCCGACCATGTCTGTTCTCCCTATTGATCTTCGCGCTATCAGGTCACCTTGACGGTCGCGAGCGGGGTCGCGGCGTTGACGATGATGGGGCCGATTTTTGGGAGCGCGATCGCTTTCGGCCAGTAATAGCCTTCCAGGCCGAACGAAGATGCCGCCTTCGGCAGCCATTCCTCTTTGACCATATCGCTCTCGTTACCGCCGAGCGTGAAAATCTGGGTTGAGTTTTCTTTCTGATAAAACCCGACATGCCCGACGCCCTGCGCCCGTGGTGCGCGCCAATAGACAACGATCGCACCAAATGCAGGGCCGTCCAGCTTCACGAAATTCTGGTCGTCGCGAAATGATTGAGACGATGCGCTGCGCGTGCCTCGAATCCCGCAACTCTCAAACACCCAATTCGCGAAGATCGCACACCATGGCTCGCCTAGAGCGCCAGTGTGCGCGCCTGCGATATACCGCGCGACGTCGGGGCCGCTATTGTCACCTACCTCGTGAATGCCGATTTGTGTCCGCGCCAGCCTATTCCATACCGGCTCATCACTAAGCGCCGATATGACCTGGACGATGGCCTGTGGTGGCGAAGCGGCGACCGCATCCATCGCCATCGCGGTCATGTGACCAACCTCGCCGTCGTCAGTCAGATTGTGGTCACGTTGGAATTTTTCAACTGCGTTTTTGGTTGCGTCTCCAAAGTCACCATCAGCAGCAACTCCGACGGCCGCCTGAATCGCCAATACCGCAGCGCGGTTTCCGGACCCAATGTGTATGACGGAGCCAGCAACGAGACTGACGATGGACATGGTGCAATTTCCTTGCTTAGCGGATTTGAACGGGGACTCAGATCACCGGCACGCTGTCGTCTAGCGAATAGACCGGCGCGAGATCGCCATCCGGATCGGGCTCAATGTGGATCACCGGCAGCACAATCACGATCGGTTCGACCAGATGGCCGGTTGGATCAGGAAGCAGGGGCGCGCGCATCAGATGTGAGGCGATCTCGGAGCGATCCATGACTTCAAGCGTGGCCTATGCCGCCCTGGCCGGCCGGTGCCGGCGTCGGTACACTATCGATGAACCCCGATCCGGCACCGGTGTCGGGCACGGCCGGGCGGGTGTCAGAGCCGGCGCCGCCCTGCGGCTGCTTTAATTCGAGATGAGTGTGAAAGCCGGTTGTGCGATTGAGCTCATGGCGCACGCCGTCGATGCGATAAGTGCCATCGACGCCGGGCCGCACATTGGCGACGTTGCAGGTGCCGTCAGGGCGAGCGGCGTTATTGCCGAGAATGACGACCTGGCCGGAGCCTGCTTCACGTTCGGAGGTCTGGCCGTTGGCGTCAGCGGTATTCGTCGCCTCGTCCTGGTCGGCACGATTTTGCCGATGCGTATGCTCGGCGGCACTGGAATTTCCGCTAATCCCCTTTTTCTGCTCTTTCCAGGTCGCCGTCAGGTGATCGAAAAAACGCACACGCGCCTGGTTAAAGCGCGGACGCGCCAGGATCGGCGCGATGTCCCATTCAAGAAGATTGCCGCTGCCGGAACCATCGCCCCAGACCGCGGTTACCGAACCATCGCCCCCGCCGACCGCCTGCAGCATCGAATTCATCGGCCACATCATGGCCTGCGTGCCGTCGATCTTGAACGAGGCCCCGACCTCGCGCGCGATACGCTGGCCGAGATGGATGAAGCTCTCGGTGCCGGCCGCCCAATAGTCGCGCATGACGGAACTGATCGAGCCTTCCGCCTGGAAGCTCAAGCCGGCGTTGCCAGCCGCTTCGCTCATGAAGTCCTGCAGCGAGGCCTTATCCTTGTGGAATTCCTGCGGCTCCTTAGCCTTGCCTTGCGTGTCGAAGCCGTGCGCCGTGATCGCCAGCAAGCGGCCCTGACCCCTGCCGCCGCGCGAGCGCACATCGGTGACAGTGCCGTTGAACACCTGCGCGATCCCGGTGGTGACCCAGCCCAACATTACGCTCATGGTGTCGCCGATGCCGGGCATCAGGATCTGCCCGTAGGCGTCGGCCAGGATGATGCGGGCGATCGCCGTCTCTTCGCCGGATCTGTCCTCGACCTCCAAGTGTTCAAGGATAGGATTGAAGCGCTCGGTGACATCGACACCGCCGACGCTCATCTCGAACAGGGCCTCGCCAAAACCGGCCATCTTGTCAGTTCACCACAGCCGCACGACGGGCAACTGCGTCACCGTCGCCGGTGCAACAACCGGGATCTTGATCTGGGTGCCGCGCGGCAGAAACATGCCTAGTTGAGCAAGACCCGGATTGAAGCCATAGGTCGCCTCGACCAGACCCGGTGTCTTGCGCCGGTAGCGTCGCCAAATGATTAAATCCAGTGGCAACCCGTCACCGTTGGTGACGTATGTTTCATAGACCGCGGTGCTGATCGCCATCACGCAGATCCTATGCCGCCCTGGCCGAGCGGCCTGCCGCCGGAAAGAACGTCGGTCGTGCCGCCACCGCCGAGTGCCGCCGAAGTGCTGCCCGAATAGGAGCTCGGATCGGCGCCCGAAAGCTTGGCACGGGATACGTCGATCTCGACATCGATGATGCGGCCGACGCCAACGGCGTTGAGCCGGTGCGAGCGATCGGTCACCCGCGTGATCACCACCCAGCCCATCGGCACGCCGTCGCCGCGCATTAGAAACTGTGCCTGGCCTGACCGGCGCATGGCGTGCAGGGCATCGAGATCGGCGAGCCCATCGGCGAGCCCTGCACGCACGTTGAATTCCGGTAACAGCGTGCCGCGCAGCCGCCATTCCTCCGGACCCTCGCCGGTGAATTCAAGCGGCGGCATTTCGCCGAGCACCGGGTGCGCGGCAAAGCTCGCGCTGGCGCCGTGATCGATCTCAGTGAGACCGATCGGCGCGATCTCGAAGATGACGCTGCCGAGTTGTGCAAGCATGATTTCTTAGAAAGCCCGTTTAATTAGGCGAGATGCCGTAGTCGGAATGCGAGCCGTGCAGCAGATCGCCGTGCGGACCAAACGGCGTAGGGCCCGAGGGGCTGGTGCCTTGCGGGCTTACGTCCGGGTTGGCGCTGAAGGTCATGATCCCGATAATCTTCTCGATCAGCACGCTGGTCTCCGACAACGCCATCCTTATCTCGTCGACGGCGGCCTCACGAAATGCCTTCCCGAAGGCCTGGCCGGCCGCCCCGGCCTCCAACTCGCGGTTATCGATCGACGGCGGCGAGATCGTGCCGCCGGAAAGATCGCTGCGCTGCTGGCCAAGCGGGCTCGGCGATCCGCCGGTAAAGGGAGCAAAACCGCTCCGGCTCGGGCCGGCGTCGAGACGGAATCCAGAACCCGCACCGAGGGTAAAATCTCCGATCGGCGCGATGCGTTGCCGTTGTCGGTCGGAGTTGGCCGCACGGCGCAACAGTTCCGCCTTCGAGATTTTTCCCTCTGGCTTCACCGCATTCATCGCATCTTCGCGCCGCGCTAAATCGTCTTTCGTTTCCTGCGGCAGATTGTCATAGACCGCACTGTCGATCGCCAAGACGGTGCCGGCAATACCGGCGCCCATCAATAGATTTTTTGCCACGCCGCCGGCGACGGATTTGGCGGCTGCCTTTGTTCCTGCAGCACCGGCCCCTCCGCCCACGATGCTCGAGCCGCCCAGCGCCATAGCCGCGCGCGTCAATGCGGCGGCCGAGCCGTCGAGTGCGACGGCCGAGCTCTTCAGCCCGAAGCCACCCATCAGACCGCGCAACAAGCCATAAGTGAGGCCGCCGCCAACCGCCAGACCGCCGCCGACCGCCGTTCCGCCGATGAGCTTAGCCCATCCTGGGTTTTTCTCGTTCCACTCACCGATGCCCTTGGCCCATTCGGCAATAGTGCGCGACATGAAATTCATCGCGTGCGCCGCTGTCGTCATGATCGGGTCGGTCAGTACCGCACCGAAGTTCGATAGCGACTGGGTCAAGGCCTCAAGCTGGTGGGGCGCACTCTCCTCGTATAGCTCGGTCGCCGCCATGCCCGGCGCGGCGCGCATCTTCAGCGCTTCTTCTTTGTAGCTTTCGGCTTGCGTGATCAGCTTGGTGACGATGTCGGCGGATCGGCCAGGGTATAGTGTTTGCACCAGCGCGAGCACGGTCGGCAGATCGGTAAAGCCGTTTTGGCGCAGCGACGGCAGCAGATATTCCGCGACAAACTTATCGGGATCGGTCTGTGCCAACTGCCAACCGGTAACGTGATGGCCAAATTTTACCTCTCCGAGGCCGCCGGCGCCGGCCGCTCCCTCGCCGCGTCGAATTCCGCCGCTGCCCGGGTGTTCCCGGAAACCGCCGCCGCGATGACCGCGGCCGCCTTTAGTTTCAAAATCTTCCCGGCTCATCAGGCCAATTTTCAAAAACTCCTTGGCCTGCGCGGTTGTGGGAGCAACCATCGTCTTGACAAACGCATCGATGCCGGAGCCGGCGCGACCACCCTTCAATTCGGCGGCGAGCGACATCGCCGTGGTATGCAGGAAACGGTCGGACAACAGCGCGCCCGAGCCTTTCAGACCGGCCATGAAGGCATAAATCTGATCGGGCGTGATGAGATCGCCCTTGACTTGCTTGGCCTTGATGAAGGCTTCCAGATAAGTGCGCAGGCGCTCCGGATTCTGTGCGGCGCCAAGAACCTGTCCGGCCTTAAGGGCAAAGCCAAGCCCTTGGATCGAGCCGGCTTCGGCCTTGCCGCTCTTTTCCAGCGCCTTGAGTGCCGCCACCGTCTGGGCGAGGATTGGTAGCATTTTCTCGGCATCGGCGGCAGCCGGCACGACCGAGCGGGCTTCCTTGTAACGGTCGAGAATTTCACTAATCGCGAGCTGCGGATAGCGCGCCTGCTGCTCCAGCGCGATCTTGGTGACGCGCGCAATCTCATTGTCCGGTATTCCGGCGACGCGCAGGCTTGTCTTCGCGCTATCGATCGCGGCCCCGGCCTTAACTGCCTTGTAGGTGGCACCCAGGATCGGCGGCCCGAGGAACGGCGCGATGTTGCCCAAGGCTCGCCCGGCACCAGATCGAATGCGCGCTCCAAGCGTCTGCGCTTGCTGCGCCTGCTGCACCATGGCCGCCGTTGTCGCCTGCACGGCCGACTTGAGCCGCTGTTCCTCGGTTGCCACCTGGTTGAGCGGCACCCCGAGCTGCTGCATATCCACGCGCGCTTGGCGAAACACAGCGGACTGCTGCTGGAAGGTCTGCCCCGCCGAACTCGCCTGCGCACGTGCCTGCTCCAGCGCCTTCGCCATCTGCTTGGTCGGAGCGTCCGCCGCAGCAAAGTCCTGCGCCAGCTTGCGCACGTTGACCCGCGCCGCCTCGAAAGACGTCGCCGCCTGCCGGAAGTTTGCCTGTGCCTGGCGCAAGCCGTCGAACTTAACCGCGGCATTGAGCTGCTGCGCCGACAGCCCGAGACCTTTCAGGGAATCGGCCGCCTGCTTGGCCGGACCCGAAAGCCCGTCCGTCAGTTTCAGCGTCAGTGTCGAGGTGAGATTTGCCATTTAGTCTATTGCCATGCGGCTACGCAGAAGTGTTAGCAGGTGGCGACGGTCCGAGCTGACAGTCGTTTTGCGGGAATTGGTTCTAGGCGAGCAGCGTCAAGGCGACGGTGGTTGGATCACCAGTCGGGCTTCCAGAGCGGGAATTGTCTCAAATCTTCGCTATCCGATAATCCAATTCGTTCCGTCGCTGTAGACGGGAACTTTATTCGATCCGCCAGCAGCAACCGTATTGCCTAAGCATGCGGCAAGGGTGACGGTGGAGAAGGTCATTAGCCAGCCGATATTGTAAGAGTGCCAGCGTTGTTCCAAATAGCACCGACAATATGAGGGTCGGTGTTTCTTGGCGCAGCGAATGATAAGCCACCTGCGTCAATATATGCCCCGCCATGAGATAAAGTCCCGGCACTGTCGCCGGGCAGTGTACTTTGGTTAGCCCCTGGAGTTTGATGCACATCAAGAACGCTTCCGATACCATCAACGTCGAATTTTTTACCCGTAGCGGAACCAACCGTGAGGACATCAACAACGGGCTGCCAATAAATCACTCCAGGAATGCCTTGGGTTCCAGGTCGAATATTACAAAATGCAGCAAAAGACGGAGTTGAAACCAGCGTTATTAAGCTCTCTATTTGTATTAGCGCGCCTTTGCAGTTCGCAAAAAAATCAAACCGGCCACTGACGGTAATTGGATCAATAACTTCTAAATTTACCCCAGGATAATTTACTAAGAAAACGTCGCCTCCAGTTCCTGACGATGTAGGACCAATAACAGTCACCGACCCTGTGGCGGCTGATATGAAGTACGGAGGCCCTCCCCAATTAGCATCGCCTACGAAAGCGTTTCCAACTCCATTGAAAACAAATGGACCGCCGGAATCCTGACTTAGTGCTGAGGCGTCAACTGTATAATTGCCAAATATTGCGATGCTCACTAAGGGATCCAAGTTGGCACTGATAACCGAACCTGGATATTGGGCTCCTTCCGTAAATACCACTTTTGTCGGATCAGTTGGGTGACATCTAAAAATTAACGCAGAAATAAGCGGGCTGCCACCAAACCAAAATTTATTCCATCCATTCGGATTAGATTTTGAAGAAAAACCTGGACCCATTGAAAATCCGGCATATCTGCCATTTCCAATTTGTACCGTGCAATCAAATCCATTTAAGTCGTATTGTGCGCATATAATATCATTAGCGTATTGTGGCGTGGCCCACGGCGCTCCGCTCGTCCCATTTCCTGTGCTGTCGTTGCCTGTCGTCGCAACATAGAAGGCGGTGTCTGCGGTGAGGATGGTGCGGCCACCTCCGCTTGAGATGCCTGTCAGTCGCGACCCGTCAACCGCCGGAAGCTTCGCGCTACCATCCAGCCTAACAAGATCGCCCGCTGCCGTGCCAAAATCGAGAGAGGCCGCGGTTCCAAATACATTTGGTCGCGGAGCTGGCGACCCGCCGCCCGGTGCGGGTGCGCCAGTATAAGCGCGCGCTGGATTGGTTGTTATAATTCCCTCAGTGAGCAGTTGAACGGTGAAGTTATCAAGCTCCCAAGAGACACCACCAATTCGCAGCGGTCCGCTAAACGAATGATGCACTAGGAGGGAATCTTCGAGAACCGGATAAACAACAATGGCTGTCATTTTCTATCCTCTTTATTTAATCCCGCTCGGTCTTGTTCGTGCGCCGCGCCTCTTCCAGCTCGGCAATGAATTCATCCCAGGGCATGGCCGCCATCTCGGCCAGCGACCAGCCGACTGTCGATTTCAGGTAGGCCCGGTAGTTCCGCCATTGGAAGGGCCCGTAGCGCTCGCCTCTAAGGTCGGGCGAAACCTTCGGGGCAAAAAATCCCGCGCCACCTCCTGCAGCGTATAGGCGTCGTCGTCATCGAGCCCATCCATTGCCGCAGCGGGGACCGCATTGCCGTCGACATCGAAGTAAATGGGGAAGCGCACTTCCGCGCCGCTGTTGGCGGCGGCGCCGGCGGCAATCTTGACGATGAAGGCCGCCACCTCGCCTTGCGTCATGCGGTGCAGGATTATCCTGTCATAGCGTTTGCCGTCGACGGTGACCGGCCATTGCAGAGGGACCGACGTCATGCGCTTGTCGGCATTGTCAAATACCGAAGCTGCGGTAGCTGCCGGTGTTTGCGGCGGTGCGGCGGCGGCAGCAATGGTTTCATCACTCATGATTGGCGGTGTCCTGTGTTACGGTTTGTTCCGGCGCGGCGGGCGCACTCCGCGCCACACCGTATTGCTGGTTGGGCAAAGGACCCAGCTTGCTCAAGTGTGGCGCGAGATCACCACGCTCGCCGCCTAGATCGAAGTGCATCAGATCGGGAACGCCCGACCCGCGCGACGTACCGAACGACGCACCATGCGCAAGTCTTCCCTCGAGCTCAGGATGGCGCGCCTGCATCTCGCCATAGGCCGCGCGGCCGAGTTGTGTGTACATGCCGGTCGTGTCGGCGCCACGATTACTAATGGGGTGCCCTTGCGGATCGAAGATTTGCACATCGAGCGCGCCGGAACGGCTGTGATGTTGCGAGCCGGGAGCGTGGCCGTGCGGATTATATCCTTCGTTGATTCCCATCGTGTAGCCCGGCGGCAAGTGGGTCGCAGCGGCTGCCATAATTTCGCGCAATCGCGGATCAACATGCTCAAGATCGGGGTGGCGACCGGGCGATGATTTCAGATCTCCAACATCACCCACATTGCCAGCCGGATCTGATGCATCCGCCTCGCCGCGTTGTTCGAAGATGCGGCGTGCCGCCGCCCGCCGGCCGCCGCCCGGATCGGCCGAGCGTTCATAGTTCCGGTTGAAGGCGTCGGCCGCCTGCTCCGGCGTCTTGGCGGCTCGCAGGGCGGTATTGGCGCCGCTTTCGGTATTGTCGAGCTCCCAGCGCATAAAGCGCTGCTGCGCTTGCGTAGATTTCCAGTCGAGGCCCCATTCGCCGGCCTTCTGCTGCAACCGGGAAAAGCGTTCACCGCGCCATTGTGCGGCGCCGTGCGCGGTGCCGTGATCGCCGGTCACGCCCGATGGCGCGATCGCAGACCCGCTCTCGTGCTCAAGATTGCCGACGATGCCGGAAGCCTGCTCGCGCGTCAGACCGAGCCCGCCCTTCTCGCGCTCGGCCATCGCGAATTTCATCCAGCTATCGGCATTCTCGGAAGTTTTGCCGCCGCGATAGTCCGGTGCATCGATGTCGCCGCGGCGCACGCGCCCATTGCCGAGCGAGGCGTGACGCACGCCAGAATGGTCCAAGACCGAACGGCCGGGAGAATGACCGACATGACCATCGCCATCGCTGCCCCAGCCTTCTTCCTGCGCCACGGCGGCGAGATCGGCGGCATAGGCGACGGTTTGCCCCAGCTGATCGGCCAGGGCGAACCGGAATGATGACGCCGAGCGCCGCCCGGCGTTTTCGGCAGGATGTAGACTCACGCGATGCGCAGGATCGCGGTCTCATCGGCGTTCTGCGACGCGCCATCGACGCGCCAGGCCGTGGTGAGCCAGTCGTAGTAGTATTTCTCAACCTTGGCGAAGTAGAGCTCGTAGTGCAGTACTTCCTTGATCGCGAAGTCCTGTCCCATCAGATCGCCGCGCTTAACCTCGTCGTTCATCACCCGGGTCATGCGGCCGCGCACGATCGCCTTCACCTCGATCGCGGCATTGCCGTTCTTATCGCGGGCAACGCCATAGATCGTGTAGGGATTCATATTCTTGGAGCCGAGACCAAACTGGCTCATCGTCTGCGGATCCCAGCCCTTGGTCTTGAAGGTCAATTCGAGGGCCTTGAGCCCCATGCCACCGACCTCAATCTGGCCGACCGAACCGCCGGAATGGAAGTTCTGCGTGAGCTCTTCCAGCTCCGGAAGCTTTATGCTTTCGAGATTGAGATGCTTGGAGTTGTTCGGCGGATTGTCTCCCGCAAACAGGTTCACTGCTTCTTGGATGATCAAGGGCATCGCTGTGGTCTCCTAAACCGGATTATCGGGGATTGATTGCGAGAAGGAAGCCGGCGCTGATTAGGCGCCGACCACTGCGCTGATTTCAGTATTCATAGCGGCGAGCTCGGCATCGAGTGCCGCATGGTCGGTCGCGGAATTGATGGTGACCACCAGGATCGGGGCGGGCTGTTCGCCGTCGAAGTAGACCGTGAACTTGCCGGCGCCCAGACCAGCGGTCGTGTTGTCCGCCGAGCTGAAACCAACCTTGAAGCCGATCAGGCAATCCTTGGTTTTCAAATCGATGGCGATCGCCGCCATGTCATTGATCACCGCCTGCACCGCGTGCGGCGTCACATTTTCCTTACCGAGCCGCTGGCGGATCGATTTCAAGAGCGCGAAGTGGATGAAATCGCGCCCGCGCGTCTTGTTGAGCAGGTACCAGGTCGTGTCGGTCGATGCGTTGGAATAGCAGATCAGCTGCCAGCCGGAGTCAGTGAGAGAGACGTCGGAATGATCGCCACGCACCGTGACACCGATGCCGTCGGCCAGCAGTTCCTGCGCGTCGGTCGCGCCGTCGACCAGGGAGAAAGCATCGATCCGCTTGAGGCCGAGCAAGCCTTGCACCGGCTGATTGGCAAACGACCAGAACGGATAGCCGTTGTGCGAGAAATCGACGCGCACACCAATGCCGAGCACCGCCGCCGCGCCGTCAATATAGGCGGTGCTGTCGCCGTCCAGGACAATCTCCCAATTGTCGACCGGGATCAGCCGTTTGGAATTGAGCGACGTCTGCCACATGATGGCGTCGGTCTTGGTGGTGCCGGGACCGCCGACCACGGCGTGTGCCATCAGCGCCTCGCAGACCGCGGGCAATGCGGCGCAGAGCGGGTTGGCCAGCGCCTGGCCGGCAGTGATCGCAACCGTCACGTCGAAGCCGTCACCGACGACGAAGTCGGGCGTGCCGTCCGCGATGGTGAAGGCAACCTGCGTCGTAAAGGCAACGCCGACCGTGGCGTTGGCGACCAAGACGCCGTTCGGGTCCTTGACCGAAAACACCCCGCCATTGGACGGCACCGAGGCGATGATGGTGATGTCGAATTCATCGCCAACGATGAAATGGGTTGAGCTCTGGGTCAGGGTAAAATTGGGTCCATGCCCGCTACCGCTATCGTAAGCGGTTCCGACCAGGGCCACACCATCGACGCTACCATCCGGTTTATAGACGACGAAGGCGGGTGAGGTCCCGGTGAGATCGCAAACGGCGCGCCAGACGCCAAGTGCAGCATCAGTATCGGAGGTGAGCGAGCCGAGCGTACCGTTGCCGGTATTGCCGCCGGACTTGGCCGCCGAGCTCGCCGAGGTAGCGCCGCCGATGCAACGCACTTGATAGATGCCAGCCTGCGCCAGCGCGAGATAGGCCGGCGAGGCCAGCGTCATGGCGCCGGTGCCGGTATTGCCGCCCGCCTTGGTGGCACGCGTTACCGTCGGCGGCGTATCGCCAGCAACGGTTTCGAACGTGCCGGTAAAGCCCGGTGATCCAAGCAGCCGCGGGGTGACGCCGAGCAGCTGCGGTGCTTTGAGCAGCGCATAAATGCCGGTGCCGGTGTCGGCATTGCCGATGATGTTGACCATCGTCTCGTAATCGTCTGTGCCGGTTGCGACCCGCACCACGATCGCGCGCGCTGAGCGCTGCAGATCCGCGAGCTGCGAATTCACCCGTAGGATCGCCTTATAGAGCGGCCCGGTGCCGAGCGCTGCCAGTGTCGCGCTATCGCCGGTATTGATATCGACTGGCGTGTCTAGCGGGAACGTCGTCGCATTGGCGTCGTCCGACGGCAGCACGATGCCGAGCACCGAGAAGTCGCCATAGGTCGGCGACAAGATGGTATCGCTGAGAAGATTGAATTGTAGGCCGAAACTCGGCTGGGTCATGGCTTGCTCCTTTTGAGAAGATGGCCGCTCGGATCAGCCGACACGGCAGATGGCGACGGTCCGAGCGGACAGTCGTTTAGCGGGGATTGGTTCTAAGTCAGCCTGAATAGGTGCCAGAGGGTCATTAGTTGGTTCCGCACGGTTGGGTAATGAGGCCGACCGGAACTACGCCATTGAGCCAAGTGGGCCAATAGGCGTCCGCAGTGCATGAGCCAGGAGCCTGATAACCTAAGCTAGCCGCCCCGGATGCCTGCGCAACAAAGTTCGCGATCACCGTCGCCATGCAAGCGGTTGTCGTGGCCGCCGCGGAGCAATCCGGCGCGCTAGATGGCACGGTCGGGCTAACGAAGTCTGGGGTCGCCAGCGTGTTCGAGCCGAACGTGAATCCCGACCCCTGATTAGACGTGTTGAGGCCGCTGACTCCGAAGATATAATTGCCGCTGACGGTGTTGGTGGCGTCAGCCGTAAACATACCTGTACCAACTAGAAACCCATAAACGTTGTTACCGTTTTGAGTTTGGAGGGAAGCCTGAAATATATTCCCGGTCCACGTTGAATAATGACCAGAATTGATCAAGCCTTCACCGTTGTAAGTGCCAGCGTGAACGGTTGACTGATAATCGCCATAGGCCGTCGTAGATTTGATCATGATCGGCGCCGAGGTCGTTGAAAAAACCTCAACGCCTGCCGAGCCGTTGCCCAGCATCATTGATTGTTCAAGAACGCCCTGACTCGTGTACGCGATGCCGGTAGATTGCTGACTCGCCCAATCATCGAAGATCACGCCCTCGCCGTCGCTGTTGCCGGGGCACCCGGTTACAGGATCGAGATTCGAGATCGAAAATACGCCGGCAAGGAAAATGTGAGTGCCGGATGTTGCGCCAACATTTTTCGGTTCATAGATCGATGCACCGCTGAAACATTCTGAGCCGCCCGCCGCGCCGTTGTAGGCGATGGCGCCGACGATGGCAGATTGATCGATCCCGTAAGCCATATTTGCATAATAGGGCGCAAATTGATAACCGCTGTTCTTGCAATTCTTGGCGTAGCTGTTGATGAAGGCGATGTGGTGAAGGTTCGCCGTTGTCGACGGGGTAGCATAAAAGCATGCTCCAACCGTAGATGATACGGTCCATCCGACGACGGCCCAGTTCGACGCGTCAACCCGCGTCGCATTGGATGCTGTATCATTGATGGCGCACGATTGAAGGTAGGGTCCGACGCACGACAATCGCGCGAAATACACACCGGCTGGCGAGGGACAATTCGATACCGTTCCCCATTTGCCGTTGGCAAAATTACCGGAACTGTAGGTTCCCGCCGCCGCAAGGATCGTATCACCGCAGTTGATGGCGTGATTTGGCGTCAGCCACGGCGAGCCGGAAGTCCCGGCATTGCTGTCGTTGCCGGTTGTGGCAATGTAATAAGTCGCAAATACATTGCCGTTATAATTAGAATCCCTCGACTGCCAGAATGCGCTCGATTGCTGGCTTAGGCAGAGACTAACTGCCAGCAGAATAAAGGCTAGGCGTCTCACAGCGAATAACCCCAGGCCTTAACCGTGACTGTTCCGCCAGCCCCCGGCGCACCAGAGACGACAGCAATACTTGTGCTGACCGCACTTGCCGGAAGACACGGGTTAAAGATTTGCTCATCAACCCCAAGCCCGGAGGACAGCGGAGCAACCCACAAAGCTGAACTCATTGTCGCTGTTATGACGCCCGTCACGGTGTCGGTAACAGTCGCCGCTGCTGTAGCGTTGGCGCGGACTGAGTAGCCACAAATATAAGTCGTGTGCCCGCTAACATTCGTCAGCGTGGCCGTAGTTGCACCTGTCGTTCCAGTTTGAGATGCGGTTATGGGAACGGCCGTTGCAGGGTAAGGGCTCGCCTGGTTGACTGTTAAGGGCGTCATCGACAAGATGCCCTGCACAGTTTGAACATTTGTATTTGCTGTGCCCGCCGTACCGAGGAGATTGTCGAGTGTCGAAACGGTCCCCGTGCCTGCTGTCGGTACGCCACTGGTTACCGTTATCGAAGTCAGGTTTGCCGCCAGGGCCAGCGTAGAAACGAGGGCCAGAAGGAGAGCTAGAGCTATCTTGCGCATGTCAGAATCCTAATAGTTCATAGGTTGGAACGTAGCTAGGCGGGGAGGCCCATGGCGTTGCTCCTGTGCCCCACACCTTGACCCAATCGATCAGCAATTGTGCTGGGTTTGGCGTGGTGCCGTCAGGATCAAGACCAGTCCAGGCAGCGGTCGATCCGACAGCCAGATCAAGAAGCAAATACATATAGGTATCGTCCCATGCAGCCGGTTGAGAATAAGTCCACACTGGCTGGCGATCACAAAAGAAGATGAACTGGCCCCCCTGCCAGAGAACCCCGTAGTTGTGATAAGCCAGCGAAAGATCGAGCGGACGCGAAAGCCATCCTCCATCGATCTGTACCGGGGATGCGTCCGGTCCCCAATGCAAGGTGGCGATATATTGGTTTGTCTGTGTATTAAGCTGTTCGATCACGTCAATTTCGGTCGTCAACCCGCCGGTTACCGCATACATCCAGAAAGCTGGCCATAAACTAATACCTTTGGGGATTTTCATTCGCGCCTCAGCGAATATGGGTGCCTTGAACGTGAAGGAGTTCTTGGTCTGCAAAATTCCCGTGACCCACGGATAAGGTAAGCCGGTTCGCGAACTGGTCGGTATCTTGCCGCTCAATGATGACGGTATGGTTTGCGCCTGAATTGTCAGGATCGAACCGGATTGCAAGAACTGTCCATTGGCTGGATACCCACCGCCCCAAGCATAGGCCGGATCGGTGTTGAAGCCATTCTCCGTCGCGTGAGTGTCTCCTTGAGCTACTTCGCTCCACGAGTAGCGCGGCGTCCATACCCCAGAACCAGCAACATAACCTGCCGCAGTTGGACCGCCCGAGCGCAGTGACAGACTGGTGAAATCATCCGAGAACAACAAATTCCAATCACCAGGCGGCACGTTCGGCAAACGAAGTTGACTGAATTTCTGCAACTCGGCTGCGGACAGGGCAATCATTAGAACACCGCCAATTGTTCGACATAACCTTCCAAGAAATTTGCGGCCCCCGTCGAACCAAGGCTAAGCGGAGTCGATGGGGTCTGCGCGGTCGTATCCGTAACCGCCGGACCGCCGTTGATTGAAAGTGAACGGCCCGAAGGACTCCACGACAAAGCCAGAATGTCTCGCGAGGTGCGATTACCTATGTCTGCTCCTGTCAACGCGCCACTAATCGAAGCGAGCGGATTGTCCGATGAATTGAAACCGAGCAGGTTTGTACCATTGCTGTCCAACACGTTCGAGGCGATGCCGGCAATCCCGCTGTTCACAACAACAATCGCGCTTCCGGTGGCTTGGGCCAAGCGTTCCTTCATTGGCCCTATGATCGCGATATTATCAACGCCTCTCGCCGCGCTTGCAGAAGTGGTCGGGATGTAGTCAGTCGCGTAGGCACCGTTCTCGACTTGAACGCCCCAAAAATCAACATTGCCGACGCAAACTAAATCTTCAGCGCCTGTCTCATCCACGTTGCCGATCATCAACTTTATCGTAGTGCCAGAGGCGATGGCGACGCCGATAAGGACAAATCTCTGCCAATCGTTAGTTAGCGGAAATCTTTGACTGATCCCAGTGCTCCATGCGGAAGTGTTGTTGGTCGCAATGCGGAAGAAGGGGGCCGCGCCGGTATCGGATTTTTTGGCAAATAGGGAGATCGCCGTTGTAGTGCCGGCAGTTTGCCCTGAGAGCTGCATCGATGTGGCTGAGGTTGTGTCGACAATCGTGCAGCCAGCGGCTGTCGTAGCGCCGTTTGGCGCCACGACCGAGTTCTGCGAGCTTGTGAAGGAGCCCCCGTTTGTCCAATTCGTTGCATCGCCGATCACTTCCGAGTGCAGCCATATGTTGCTGCGCCCGCTCATAACGCGCAGGCCCTTATTGGTCCGGCGCAGGATGTTTGCGGCGATGAACTGTTGCAGGGTTCCGTCGTTCTTTTGAGCGTAGTCAACGGTCCCGGTCTGTGTAATTGACAAGCACTGATCGACTGAGGCGCCAAAGGCCCGGCCATTGACAAAATCGAGATGAAACCGGGCTTTAGGATAAACCCATGACGGTCGTGTCAAAAGGCGGGAAGTGTTATGCACGACCTTGGAAGCCTTCCACCGTTCCGGTGAATGTGGTCGAATTTGCCGACGGCGTGAAAGCATCGAGCGTTTGCAGCAGCATAAAGATTGTCTTTGCTCCCGATACCGGCGTTGTGATGATGCGCATACCCTCATCCGGTGTCAGCACCGCCCCGGCGCCATCCGAAAATATTCTAAAATTCCCTGACATCGAGCCGATAAATCCCGCCTGTTTTTGCGACCATGCTGTGTTATCGCCGCCGCCAACGCCAGTCGATGCGGTCGGGTCGGAATTGAAAAACCATGCGCGAAAGTTCTTACCCTGCACGCCAGTATCGGTTGATAGAAGGCGCAGTCGATCGATCGTTATTGGATCGTCATTCGTGTCTGACAGCGAAAACGACACTGCTGTGACCGATCCTGCCGTAGCGTTATTCGATACAGCATCACCCCCCGTGTAGGGCGTCGTGTTCGCCGGTCGTGTGTAAGCCGAGGCAGCAACCGACAAGATCCGCGGTTCGCCGCGCACATACAGACGCCCGTTGAGCATCTGCAACATCTCATAATCGCCGTCGGTGCTAGATGTGTTGGCCGGCGTTGCCTTACGGACCGCCATCGCGGGAACACCAACGTCAGCGTCCGCAGAAGCAACGTCCTCGGCCTTGGCGATATTGGCAGCGCCAGCCGCGACGGTAGCGGCGGCCTGCACGGCGAACGTGCCAGCGTTTGTAACAGCTCCAGAAACCGTCAGTGTCCCGGCTAGAAGCGCGCGGATCGCCTCGTCCTTCGCGAGTAGCGTGGTGGCTATATCGGTGTGAAGCGCGCCAAGATCACCATGCAGCGTCGTGGCAACGTCGGTATGAAGCTGAACCTCGTCGGTGTGATTGGTGCCGAGTGCCGTTAATATTGCCGCCAGCGTCGTTTGTGTCGCCGGGTCAGAGGTAATCTTGGCTAGGACCGCCGCAAGCGTCGTCTGCGTCGCCGGATCGGACGTGAGCTTGGCCAGAACCGCGGCGAGTGTCGTCTGCGTCGCAAAATCTTTGCCATTGAGCGTTGTCAGATCGCCATGTAGCGTCGTGCCGACATCGGCGTGCAGGCTCGCTACCCCCGACATCGCAGAAATAATTCCGTCGAGCGTGCCGGTGGACCGCAGAGCTTGCAGGGCGGTAAGAATAGTGCCCAGATCGGTATGATTGGCTGAAGTCAGAGCTGTCAGATGTGCGTCGGTTGCAAGCAGCGACGTATTGAGATTGGTCCCGGCGTTGGCCGTCACCACACTGCCACCGCCTTCGGCGATAGTATTCAGCACAGTCAGGAGAGCCGCGAGATCGTTATGATTGGCCGAGGTAAACGTCGTCAGATGGACATCTGTCGCCAGCGCGGAGGTATTGAGATTGGTCCCGGCGTTGGCTGTTACTATGCTGCCGCCGCCTTCCGCGATGGTATTCAGCGCGGTCAACGCACCTTTGATCAAGGCGACCAATGAGCCGGACGAGGCCGGATCTATCACCGCCGCATCGGCGGGCAAACCAAGCGCGGCAAAATCCCCATTGGCGACATTGATGGTGACGCCGCCCTCGGCTGTCGCCAGATCAACCTTCAAACCGGCGCCCTGCGCCAGCGTGACAATTTCATTGAGCTGAGCGAGCACTAAGGCCAAGGTCGACTGCGTCGCCGGATCGGCAAGTCTCGCCAGCAACGCGGCCAGCGTCGTCTGCGTCGCAAAATCGACCGGCGTGCCGTCCTCTTTATAACCGATATGCCCGGGATGCTTGACGCCGCCAATTGCCTTCGCCTTGAAGGCCGAAGTGGCGCCGGAAGCCTCTTTCCAGGTATAATTATCAGTGACGGCCATTGATCTTTGCTTTCATCTGCAGATTTTAGAGAACTGCCGGAACAAAGCCGTCGCTCACAAGAGGCGGTGCGCCACTGCCGATCGCGTTAGCGGTCGAGCCAACGTTCACTGTCATCGGGATAGCAATGCTGTAATCGCCGAGATGGCCGCGCGGGAAATAGAGCCCGGCTAGTGCAAAGCCGATTGAGCCAGAGCTCATCCCGGGCGCCGAGCCAAACGCCTGGATCTTGGTGATACGGAAGCGCGGCTCGCCGCCCATTGAGGCGGGCCTGTTGATCGCAACACAGATCGCCGACCAGAAGCGCAGGATGGTCGGGTTGGTCATGTTGCGCCCGAGCAGCGGCGGCACGTCCGATCCGATATAGCGGCGCAGCACACGCTCGCCGAAGAAGGTCGTGAAGATCACTTCCAGGCATTGCAAGACATGCGCCCAGCCGGACAATATCTTGCCAGTCCGCCGATCAATCCCTGTTCCTGGAATGGGAGATATTTGCGCCATGATTGGCTAGGGATATTTATGCTTAAGACTGTCGGCGATCAGGCAGCGGCCGACCACCTGAATGCTGTCGATGTTTGTTGAACCATCCAGTACCCAGACTTCGTGATCATAAGTGCCGGGAGCGATTGCTGTCTGCAGATCGGAAGTCACTACGATTGATAACTTGCCGGCACCGATCGCGGTGATACCGCTTCCGAGAGCAAGCTTAAGCAGCCGCGCGCTCTTGCCCGCCAGCCGCCATTCGGCCTGCGCGAAGTTCGCGATCGGATTGCCGTCCGCATCGAGACAGGTGCACAGCATCATCCATACGTTGTCCAGATGAAAGGCAATGTCGCGTCGTTCTGCCATCTCACACCATTCCATCCAGCCGTTCGAGCCGCGCCTGCCCGGAGATCATGCTGGCGGCATTGTGACCGGCCATAGACTCCCGGCGAGCAAGACCGGAGATAAGTGTGAGGCCGTCCGCGCGACCTTCGATCGTCGCGCGATATGCGCCGCCATGAAAACTAACTTCTTCGAGTAGCGTGACGGCATGAGCAAACAAACCAACCGCTGATACCGCCGCGACGCCGCCGAGCGGAATCGTCATCGCACTCAGGAACGTTCCGACAGAACACGCGGCAGCGGCTCCGGCTAGAGCGGACAGCACCGCCGTGTCGACGAATGTTCCGACACCGGTTGCGGCAGAAACGCCGTTGAGTGGTTGAACAACGGCGTCCGCGAAGATGCCAGCGCCGGTTATGGCGGCGACGCCAGTGAGTGAGCGTGTGGCTGTTGGCGCTGCTGCGAGTGTTCCGGTCGTTGCCGCAGCAGATATGCCCACAAGGGATTTGCTTACGGCCGGGACGAATGAACCAACTGCGGCCGCCGCAGCGACGCCAGAGAATATCTCAACGGCTGTATCGCCAAACGTTCCAGTTAAAGAGACCGCGCCAACGCCGCCGAGTGCCTTGACATTGGTATCAACGAATGTTCCGACGCCAGACGCCGCAGCAACGCCGCCGAGCGCTTGAGTAGTTGTTCCGGCTGCTGATGCCGTAAGCGTGCCGGTAAGGGCGGCAGCAGATACGCCTATAAGGGGTTGCATAATGGTGAAAGCAAACGTGCCGGTGTTTGCTGTAGCCGCAACGCCAATAAGTGTCTTAACATCCGTGTCGACGAATGTTCCTACACCGGTCGATGCTGTGACACCACCGAGCGCCAGAACATCTGCGTCGACAAACGCGCCAGTCGAAGACGTGGCACCGACACCACCGAGTAGATCAACAGCCGTATCGCCGAATGTTCCAATGCCAGTTGCGGCGGAAACACCGCCGAGCACCTTAACGTCTATGTCGACGAACGCGCCAGTAGAGGCCGCGGCTGCGACACCCGTAATCGCTTGAACGATTACTGCTACCGTCGCTGTCCCGAACGTTCCGACGCTGGTTGCGGTAGCAACGCCAGATAAAGTCTGGACTCCTGTATCAACAAATGTTCCGATGCTAGTTACAGCACCAACACCACCAATCGCCGGGACGCCAGCATCAATAAACGTTCCGACGCCAATTGTAGCTACGACGCCGCTGAGCGCCAGGACGCCCGTGTCAACGAATGTGCCTACGTTGGTGGCAGCTACGACGCCGGCTAATGCCTTAACATCCGTATCGGCAAATGTCCCAGTTGACGCTGCTGATGCAACACCGCCAAGAAGATCAACCTCTGTGTCGCCGAAGATTCCGACGCTGGTGGTGGCTACAACACCATTAAACAATTCAAACCCGGTATCACTAAACGTACCAGTTAGAGAGGCAGCACCAACGCCGCTAAGCGATCTAATTCCGGTATCAGTAAATGACCCGACGCCAGTTGTGGCGGCAATCCCTGTTAATACTTGAGCAACGGCAGGAGCTGCAGTGAGGGTCCCCGTCGATGCAATGGCAGCAACACCGACACCACCAATCACATCAACTTCAATGCCAGCAAATGATCCTGCGCCGGTTGCTGCCGCAACGCCAGTAAGTGCCTTGACGTCTGTATCGACGAATGCGCCTGTCGATGCAGTGGCAGCAATACCGGTTAACGCCTGAGCCGCTTGAAGAGCCGCGGTTCCAGTCGCTGCGACGGCAGCAACGCCGACACCGGTAAGCGCATGAATTTCAGTAAACGCACCGGTCGATGCACCCGCCGCAACACCAGTTAAAGCCTGCACTGCCGTAGGGGCCGCAGCTAACGTCCCGGTCAGAGCCGATGCACCGACGCCGCTTAATGCTTTGTTACCAGCATCGACGAACGTTCCGACACCGATTGCTGCTGCAACGCCGGTTAGATTTACATTGGTGGCGGACGATGGCGTCCAAGTAAGGACGATGATGCCGTTGGCGCCTGCGCCGGAAGTGGCTTTGGTGCTACCGTTCCCGCCAGAGCCGCTATTACGGCAGCCGGCGCCGCCGCCGCCATATAGACCGCCGCTACCCGCAACAATAGCTGAGTTAGCACCCGTTTGACAAGCGCCGCCGCCGCCGCCAGAACCGGCTTTACCGCCAGCGTTCCCGGTGGTAGTCCATTCAGTTCCGGAGCCGCCGACACCGCCAGGAGTTGTTGAAGTTCCTTTTCCGGCAGTCCCGGCTCCGGTGCCCCCAACATCGGCTGCGCCGCCGTTAGAAATTGTAGATACAGCATCGACGCCGGGCGCTCCCGCTGCTGTTGGACCGCCAGCGCCGCCGCCGCCAGTACTACCATTGATACCAGAAGAGTCATTGCCGCCACGACCGCCCGCGGTGTGTGTCGTTCCAACACCGCCTGTGCCTCCCGCACCGCCAGCATTTGTACCTGCCGCACCAGGGCTGCCTCCGATAGCGCCGAGTGTGGCTCCTGCCTGTGTAGAACCGTTAAACCAAGTAGCTCCACCGGCGTTACCAGTGCTAGAAGAGGTGGCCCCTGCAACTCCAGTAACTGCGGCTCCGCCTAAGCCTACGTTGCAAGCGGCTGTCGTGGTGCCGGGAGTTGCAAACGAAAAGTTGGTGGTTTTGCCATACTCACCACCGCCGCCGCCGCTTGCTGTTGGACCGCCGCGCTGTTGGTATGCACCGGAACCGCCCGCCCCGATGATCTCAACGGTGTTAGTAGAGTTATTCCACGTCGCATCAGACGTGTAGGTGAAGTTTGTGCCGGGAGTTGTGAGCAGATAGACTTGAGACACGGCTTAAGCCCCAAGTTTTTTGGCGATTTCGTGGACGTGAGCCAGCGTCATAGCGTTACGCATTCCAGCAACACCATAATCGGCCTTCTTAAGCCGCAGCATAAACTCGTCCGGTCCGATATGGTGGCCGTCTAGTTCCCACTCAAAATCAGGATTGAAAACTCGCCTGACCTCGCCCGATGGCCGATGGATCACCACACCAAAGGAAACGGCTTTCACGGATTACGTGATCCGCAGCAAGCCCGTCGTGCCGTCCTGTGTCGGAGTTGTCAGCGTCAACGTGCCGGCAACCACAGAGACGGTGCCTCCGAAGTCATACCAAGCCACAACGCGGTTCGCGGCGAGTGCAAAGGTAGAGTGACCGAGGCGCACGGTCGTATTGTAGATGTATGCGCCCATCACGCTCAACGTCGCACCAGTCCAACTCAGCGAGTTGGAATAACTCCAGGCCGCCGACGTGATCGGGTTGGTCTGCACGGGCGCGGTGTTTGTCAGCGCATTGCCGCCGGCCGAGTAGGTGCCGGACGCCGCTACCTCATCGGTGCCAATGTTGGTGACGGATTGCGCACTGGTCCCAGGTGTGCCTGCGTTCGATTGTGTTGCCCCATTAGGCGTCTTGCCCGAAGCGAGCAGGCAGAGTTTCAGCACATCACCCGTGAAGGTGATGGAGGCTGTGGTGATCGTGCCGGTGTGGGCCTTCGACAGCGTGACCTGGGTCAAACTGTCAATCGAGGCGACGACAGCGCCAGACGCGATATTGGCCGAGCCGCTGGGCACCATACCCACGGCGATGCCGGCAGTAGAAGTCATACCGGTCAGAGTGAACGCAGAAGTGACGCCGCTGGCGGTCTGCACGATGGCCACGCCCATCGCGTTGGCACCTTGCAATAACTCAGCCTTCCAGGTGGAAGTAGCCGTTGAGGCGACCATTGTCTATGCCCTCTCTTTGAATGTGGGGGGCCACTGCCGTTCGATGTCCATCGACGCGGCAAAGTGCTCGTGAAGGACGCGCGAGATATGCGACACGGTTTCGGGGTTTGCGAAGTGCTCCTCAAAGCGCGTGCCCTTGGCGGCGGCGACGATCTCGGCCAACGCGGTGTCAGCAAACGCCTCCGGATCATAGGGCTGGGCGTGGCGCGCAACGCCATGCTCTTCGAGTTTGGCCTGCTCGTGATCCATCACCGCTTGATGATGACCTTCAAGGATGTCGATCACCTTGAGTTCAAGCTTGCGGGCCTCGATGACCTGCACACCAGCGGCAGACGACGCAATCTGGATAATGTGCGACGCAGTGTGCGCAGCCCATTTTTCGACGCTATGCTTGCCATAGTCGGTAGCGAGTATGCCTAGCTGCATTTCAGCTCTCCGTTAAATGGTGATGCTCAGAAGCTCAGCTGCGGCGTCGTCAGTTCGACCGCCGCGGCGGTCGCCCCGGTGATCGTGATTTCAAGTCTCGGGCGCACGCCAGCCGAGTAGGCCTGATCATAGATTTGAATCAGTCGCACATAGATATTATTGACGGAATCAAAGATGACGGCGCTGACCTGGACCGACTGCACGCTGTCGACTTGTAGGGAGGAATAGAGTTGTGCGATCGGCATGATGATTCTTTGTCCGTGGTTACGCCGTCGGCCAGCCGGCCGTGACATTGATGGCGTCGAGCGTGGTGTGCGCGGTAGCAGCGTTAATCTGCTGCTTCATGCCGTAGCCGTACATGATACAGTTTTTCTTAAACTCGGCGGCAGCCTTGGCAAGCGTCAGCATCGTCTGCGCGTCGAGAAGAACGATCGAGTTGTCGGCGGTGATCCAGCCAAAATCGCTGCCCGAGCCGTCCCACTTGGTGTTGCCAGGCAGCGCGCCGCCAGCGATGGCCAAGACAGCAAGCTGGGCGCCGCCAGCGATATTCTCGCGGCTGTCGGAGTCGGTCTGGTAGAGCTTGCCGTTAAGGGTGATGCCGGCAGCGGCCTGTGTATCGCGGGCGCGGTCGACCTGCGCACACATCGCGGTCTGCCGCGTTGCTAAAGGCACCAGCACAAAGGTGACGGTCTCAGTAAGATTGGCATTGACCGCGTCATATGCGAGCGTGGAGCCGCCGCTGACATGCCATTGCGATGGCGGGTTGTTGTTGAGGAAGCGGGTCACCAATCGTAAGCCAGAATAGCTGGCACCCAAAGCCGGGCAATGCACCTGATTGCCGTTCGGCAACGATAGAATGTTTGGCAGATTGCCGTATTGTTCGATCTCGGTGCCGTTGCTGGTGTTGACGAGAGAATATCCTGACTGTGTCATTTATATTCTCACATTCCTAACATCGGCATATTGAAACCGGCCGACGACGACGGCGCTTTGAATGAGGCAATTAGCGTAAGAAATTCATAAGAGCCGGGCGAAGTAGGGTTATAGGTTTGCGCGCTGCCGCCTGCATTGACTTTGGTGCCGCACAAAATATCGACAACCGACGTTAGCTTGTACTCGTTCGGCGGCGCCGACCAGCCAGAAGACTGAGTCAGCGTTGGGGTTGCGCCGATGAGGACAGTCGCGCCGACAAACAATTCGCCTGTGGCGGCGGGCGTTCCTGAGGTCACTGATGGCGAAGATGTGGCAGCGCTGGCCGTCGCAAAAGAAGATGAATCGAAGGGATCGCTGATGGTTTTCTCGCCGCTGACATACATACCAACGATTTCAATATCGACAAGTAAGAATGAGGCGTAGTGGCTGGCGTAATTGATGCTCTGGGAACTCAACGCGTTAACATTGTAGGCGTAAAATATTTGAAAAAAGTGGCCGCCGAAGCCCTCGATGGAACCAGCTAAATGGTAGGTGTTTGACGCGGTGTCGGTGACGGTGCCTGCTATAGACCCAGTCCCATTGTTCTCGTGGACAAGGATGACGATGAGCGAACCGGCAGGCACAGTGACGCCATTCTTGCCGACAAACGAAGAGCCAGATGAATGAGCATTCCCAATATCAGTTGGTGTTCCCCATGCCATTACTGGAGCGCCTTGATGGCGTAGGTCGAGATGGAGTTGATGCGGCGGATACTGATGATGAACTTGTGGGTGTTGACGGTATCGAGTGCGTCGCCCACGCTGGAGCTTACCGTGAAGCCGGAGAAGGTTATTGCACCCGCACTGGAACCATTCAGGTAGTAGATGTCGATGGCACAATCTGATGCCGGTGCCGCCAGCGTGTGCGCGCCGTTGTTGGTGGCGTATTGATAATTGCCGGACGCCGGCGCCGGCGTGAATGTGCCGCTAGATTTAGTACCGGCGCTGAATGGCGTTAGGCCGTAGCCTACGGTAATGGTGGCAGTCGTCCCCGGCTGTAAGAAATCGGTGGCCGGATGCACGGCCGCAGAGCCAAGACCGAGATTGCTGCGGACCGTAGCAGCGGAAGCCTCCAGCTCGGAAAGATTGTTGGCCGTTTCAAGAAAGTCAGTCGCCGGATGAACGGCCGCAGAGCCAAGACCGAGATTGACCTTTGCCTGGCCTTTATCTGGCAGATCGGCCAAGTTAACGCTGGCCGTCAGCTTAGCCCCGAGCGCGGAAATCAAACCGACGACATCGGATACTGATAGCGTTATAATGCCGGTTCTGCCGGCAACCGAGGCCACTGGGCCGCTTGCAATAGCCAATTCCAGCGCCGCAATCTGAGCCATAACGGTTGCCAGATCGGATGACGCTGTGCCGGCAGATGCCGCTGCCTCCCCAGCGGACGCCGTAGCTGATGCTGCCGCTTCCTCCACCACCGCCAAGCTTGCGCCAGAGCAGGCAATCGTCCAACTCGACGATGTGATGCTTGAACCACCATGAACGTACAGGATATTGGCATCCAGTACGCCGGTCGTCTTGTTGTAGCTGTTGAGTTGCAGCGAGGCGTAGTTGGCGCTGTTGGTCTTGTCCAGTACCGTCAGGAACGGCGTCGGCATGAAGATTGCCCAAGCCGCGCTATCACTCAGCGTGAAAGCCTGACTGTCGCCGGCAATCAGTGTTGCTGTGGTGCCTGAATCAGCAACGAGAAACCCGGTGCCACCAGCAACGGCCTGCAACTGCGTCAGGATGGGACCGAGGACACTGTTGACCTGCGTCAGCCCGAGATTTACCAACTGCGCCGCTGTGGTGCCATAAAGCGAAGCCATTTGCTCCGCTTCTCGGATGGCCGCCACGATCAGTTGAAATCGCCGATTGAAAAAGGCGAGGTCCATATCCTCGTCGGTCTTAACGATCAAATCCCGAAAGCTGATTGACATGGACGGCCTTTTTTACTTCAACATAATCGGCTTGACGTAGCAGCACGCATCTTGCAGTTGCGCGTAGGTGCCATCGTTAACCGTATAGACCGGGCCGGGGGACAGTGTGACGCTGCCAATCGTGATCTTGCGATTGACTTTGACTTTGTAGAGCTTGCTGCTTTGCCTCGGTGCAGAGGGAGGCGGAGAAGGATGCGGAGCCATGATTCACCTAGTCGGCGAAATAGTGTGATTCAGCGAGCGAGAACATCGCTGTCGCGGACGATGTCGTTCCATCCACTTCGTAGGTGAAAGTAGTGACCGAAATCCCGAGCGCGCCGCCGATCAGCGTGGCGTGCGCGGCGGAAGCCACCGATGCAGCAACCGTGAACGAGTTGCCCACGGTGCCAGGGAGATCATAGGTAATCGTCAGCACGGTCGGCGATACAGAGTAGCTGCATTGATTGATGTTGGGATCAAGCGACGAGTTCAGGAAGGTATTCAACGCAAGCAGGGTATCAAGCAGCGCATTCGTTCCCGAAGCTATTTTCACCTGATTGCCGCCGGTCGGCGTAGTCTTGAAGGTGACGGCAATGCCGTTAAGGGTGATGGTAGCGCCATCGGACGGATTGACCGAAAACGTGACTGTGTCGGAAGCCTGGGCGCCTCCAATATAGAAGATCGAATCGCGCTGCAGCGAGCCATCATCCAATATCAGGTTAATGACCTTGTCCGCCGTGTGGGTGTTGCTGCCCTCGTGCAGTTTGGTCGCGCAGGTATGATACGAAGAGTTAAAATTCTGCAATACCGTGCGCACGTTGATTTGCGGGGACGGTGACGGCAGAGTCTGTGCGGTTGAGATAAACGTGAGGGCGGTATTGGGCCGCGAGCATTTGATCTGGCAGGTGGCTATGCCGTGTCCCGGCATCAGGTCGGCGGTGCCGGTGAAGACCGCCTTGAACGGCAACAATGCTGGCAGGGTGGACAGGTCCGGCCCACTGCCCTGGATGTCGAACGGATACCACAAGCCGCCGATCTGCACTTGGAACGACAGCGAGCAGGCCGAAGGAATCTCGGCTTCGTGCAGGATGTCGATAAGGCTCATGCCGCCAGCCAGCTGCAAGGGCTGGAACTGGATCTCGTAACGGGGCGCCGCGAATTTGGCGTAGTATAGTTGGAGGCCCAACGTACTGTTGCCGCCGCCCCAGCCAGAAACGAATTTGTTGCCCGCGTCGCAGTACCAGAAATTCCCAGCCAGCGCAGCATAATTATAATCGAGCGCGATAATGTGCTGGCCGCCCGTGGTGAGGACGATCGCATAACGCCTGCCGGCGCGCAGGAAAGTCGGAGGCAGTGGTACCTTAGTTTCCAGCCTGCCGGGTACCAGATTGCCGACAGGCACGGTGACCGAACAAATGACGTTATCCAAGTCTGGCGCGTGGCCGTTATCGACACAGCAAATCTTGAGATCCACATCGCCGGTAACGCCGACTTGGTCAAAGAAAAGACCGACTTGAGTCAACCATCCATCTTGTGAGTTAAGAAAGGTCTGTCCTATCTGCTGACCGTTTACGGCCGAAGTCGAGGTAACGCGGTCCCACTGCGGTTCGCTGTAGTAGTCTTCCCAGAAATAATTCCGCCGCGCACCAATATATTGCCCGGTGACCTCTTGCGGATCATTCGGGTTGACGGTTTCGACATAATCCTGCACCGAGACGGTCGTAAAGCTCTCACTATCGAATGCGAGAGTCGAAGCAACCGGATCGTTATCGCCAGCCTTCCACCAATCCGAGCTTGAGCTCGGCGTGAATTGGCAACCATAGCGATGCCGCCTGCGGCGGCGCGTCAGTAGTCGGCATGATACTGACGACTGATACACCAGCACAGAAAATGAAAGTAGCAGACCGGCAGAGTCGAGGGTACCAGCCGACGTTATGCGGATAACATTCGTGAATGTCGGGATCAGATAGCCGGAGCTTACAAAGGCGTTTGGATCGAGCGCATTGAGCAACGCACAAGCGATGCCATCTCCTCCGGCGGCCGGAAAACGGATGCCCTCGTTGACGATGGCAGCCCACGAGCCGTTGCTGATATCGCACCCGGTCGTATCGAGAAAGCGGTTCGAAACCACAGCGATGTAGCTTTCGGACGGTTTGATCGCGGTGACTTTCGTGGAAAGCGCGCTGAGTTGCGCCAGCGTCCCCTGCATTTCCGTCTCAGTTGCAAACCCTTTCAGTTGGGCTGAGATGTTGGCCAATGCGGTGGCCAATGAATCAATCTGGGCACCGACCTGGGTCTGCCAGGCATCGAGCACGGAGACCTGTGCATCGGTCATCGTCAGATTCGGCAACTGATTGGCGACGTCCTGCGTGATCGATACGACGCCGGAGGTATTGAGCAGGACATATGCAATCACGGTGACCGTGTTATCGGTGGTCGGATACGAAGGCTGCGGCGCTTCAATGCCCGCAACAATCGCCAGATTGCCGGTACGGGAATCCTCCATCGCTACCGACTGCGGCTCGGTCGAGCTGGTGGTGGCGTCAAGCAAAAAGTCACGCGGCTGTACGCCGGTCTGGATATCTGTTCCCCAGGTTACGATCGCCACATATTTTTGGGTGACGAGCGGCAGATTATTGAAAGCATCGAGCACCGTGCTGGTTGTAAGGGGATAGACCGCACCAGCATTGTAAAAACGCCCCGGCGCCACCGTGACCTGCGTCGCCGCAGTCTTGCTGACGGAAAAACCGGAATACGCCGGCCCCGATGTGATCGCGTCGTTGACGACATGATCGATGGAGTCGCGGGCGTATTGTTCAACATTGTTGAGATCGCCGCTTTGTAATTCTTGTCTGTCTCTGAAAATGACCTGATTTTCCATGTTTTATCCTTGTATTTCAGAGGGTTGTGAATCGCCTTCGTTTTCACTGGCGGCGGCGCGACAATTATTTTGCCAGCGCTCCAGCGACTGCAAAAGTTCGCGATTAAGCCTTTGCGTTAGCGGGTGACGATGAAAACGTCGCAATTCCTCGCAGTCAGGCTCATCGCTTTGCATCGGAACACGCTTCGACGTTTCGTCGATCTTATGGCGGGGCGAGTATCCAATCGCCAACCTTATCCTGCCCGACCTTGCGGAGATCGGCCGGCGTGATCGGACGCTGGGTCGTGGTGTAGACGTAGATTTGATCGCGTTTGCTCATCGCGGTGCGCACCGCCATCAGCGTGTCGTCGATCTGCGTCTGCGTCTCGGACGGCGCGCGCAGATGACCGCACACAAACTTCCAGGTCTCTTGCGGATTGATCGTGCCTGAGATGTGGACCTGCAGCTCGGCGGTGTAGACCGGCCAGCCGAGCCGCGTCCAATCGAGATGCGTGTATCGCTTGCGCGAAATCGGAACCCGGCTCGGATCGAACAGATACCAAAGCTGATAGATATTCCGCCAGGCGATCGAGGCCGGTAGCGTTGGTGGCTTGGTTGGCTCGATAAAGCCGCCCGCGAACAGCGAACCGGCCTGAGCTTGGTGTTGTTGGGCAACGTCGGTCGGAACGATATCGATCATTCCGAGCCCGGGAGAGATCGTCTTTTCAGTAACGCGCGCTTCCTGGAATGACCACTCTGTTGTGATCGGGATGTTGACGATGCGCGACGGATCGGCAGGAAGGCCGAAAAAAATCTTGTTCTTTGGACCACTGTTCGGAAAAAATTCAGATTTAGGCTTCGCCGGCAGGATCACCTGATCGTAGGTGGTGGCCTGGATGCTGCCGACATCTTCCTCGCTGACCTGGCGCGTGGTGAGCTTGGTCGAAACTCCGTGATCCCACAACACGGAAGTGCGGATATAGCGTTCCTGCGCCCCCAGGCTCATCGGGAACAGCGACGCTGTGATCGAGCCGCCGTTTGATCCAGCACCAAGAAATGATTTGTTCAGGCCGAAGGCGTGGCTGGTGAAGTCGGCGTATTTGAACCAGGAACCGGCGACGTAAGGGTAAACCCGCAGCTGCGGAAACATCGCCAGAAAGGCGTCGCGCTCGGCCTGGCTATAGGCCGGACAGAGGAACGTCTTGGCCGGCGGCACGATGGCGTCGACCACCGTGGTATCGACCAGATTGAGATAGCCTTTGATGCCGGCGAGCGTGCCCTTGAGCCGGTGCAGCGCAATCGAATTTGCAACCACCCAACGCTTGCGCGCTTCCGACCAGCCCGGATCCCAGATATTGACCCGCAGCTGCCAGGCCAACCATGGCAACAGAGCAAACGGAATCGTTTCCGGGTCGATAACCGAATCGATGAGTTCCGGGCCAAGGGCGTCGAGACGCGCCCCGCCCATGACCTCGATCGATTCTTCGTAGGGGGTGTAATTTCTCGGTAGCAGAGTGACCGGATCGGTCATGATTGCCACCCCCTCATGCGTAGTGCCGGCGCATCTATGACGCGCGCAACGTTGCCGTGCTCACGTCAATCGTTGTGACGTTGAAAACTTGCGTGTCGTCGATGGTTACATCGGCGGCTGGGGCCAGCAGATTGACCGACAGCACGGCGTTCTGTTGCAATGCGGCGATGATCGCTGATCGCGTCAGGCTGCGGCCGAGTTTCTGCTCGCTCGCCAGCAGCGCGTTCAGCACATTGATCGAGGCGGTCTTGACCACATTGGCATCCGGCCCAGGATATAACGTGAGTACCGCAGTGATAGTGACAGGAATGACCTTGGGACCGGCTACCGAGACGATATCGGTCAGTGGTTTGGCGTCTTCTTGCGCGAAGAAATTATAGAGCGCGAGGATCTGGTCGGAGCTGGGCTGAAACACTCCGTTGCCCATCATGACGGTGACTAGCACATAACCCGGCCTAGTCATCACTGCGGTGGCATCGACCGCACCGAGCGGGCCCAACACCTGCAAGGCGTAATAGATATAACCGCCCTCGGGCCCGGCACTGGAGAAGGCTTCCGGCGCCAGCTGGATACGCGAGCGATAACTGTCGTCGTTCTCAGGAGCCCCCGGCGATGGATCAACGCCGCCGCTAAGGGTCGCTCCCGAGACGGTCGAACCGTTGACCGATGATGCGAGCGTCGCGCTGTTGCCGGCCGCGCTTGGCGCAACCGCCGTCACGGTCAACACATAACCCGCGAGGGCGTAGTTGAACGTGATGAGATTTAAGTCTTTTGAACCTTGCAGCACGGCCAGCAGATTGGCAAACGAGAGCGCCAGCGATGTCCCAATCTGCACTTGCAGCGCATTGGCCGGCGAGACCGCAAACAGCAACGTGGTGGTGCCGATGGTGACGCCTTCGCCGTTGTTCGGCTGGGCGGTGAAGGTAAACGTGCCTGATGCCGCGGCGCCAGGATTTGAGTTTATGGTAACGCGTGCCGTATCGAATGGCGCACCGACATTGTCGAGATTGGAACCCCAACTCGAGGACAACATCACCGCTTTCACTGTATCGTTGATACGAGCGCGCAGATTCAGTTCACGCGCGGCAAAAGCCTCTGCCAGATAGACAAAGGGATCGTTTTCCAGCATGGAAACGTCATAAGGAATTCCTGCCGCATTCATCCGTGCCGAGGTGTCGGCCACGATCTGCGCAATGATGGTCTCCGCATCCAGTGTTTCGATGATCGCCGGCGGCGGAACGTCTGCCAGATTGATGACGACGAAGCGGCTCATGATTAGACCGCCTTGACCTTGGTTGCGAGGTTCGACGCCTCGGTATCGCCGGAGCTATCGACCGAGTCCTTGAGCGCCAGCGGCCGTGTAGCACCCTTATCCCCGAGCAGGACGTTGCCCTGCAGAATGATCGTCGTCGCCTTGATGGTCGCGGTATCAGTGGTTAGGTCGAGCGATACCGCATCGCCCATCCCAACCGTGTATTCTGTTTTTTTGTAGGTTTTCTTGAGCTTGCCGTAAGTGATTACATGCTCGTCGTTTTTTTGCGACGGTGATACCGCCTTGTCGTACCAGGTGAACGGCAAGATCAGGCTCTGACGAAATTCGCCGTTCGGCGAGAACAGCGACATCTGCTGGCCGACGGCCGGCGGATTGTGAAACTTGAATTCGCCGTTGCCGCTGCCCTGCCCGTCCGGTCCGGCGACCTGTGCGTAAGGCACCCATGGCGACTTGAGCGAGGTGCCGTCCTTGTTGCCGATTTCGAGGCGCGCCAATTGCTTCTTGGTATCGACGTCCGTCACCTTGCCGTGACGGACCTGCTTGTCCATGCGGTCTTCGAGCGTGGCCCGCCAGCCGACCAGCCGGCGCACCATGCCGTGCAGATCGCGCACCTGGCGTTCGAGATCCTTCAGCCGCGGCGACATAAACTCTATGTCCCGGAAGTCTGTTCCAACAGACTTAACTTTCGCAATCCGTCACAGACGTATTGCAAAACGGCGGGGTGTATCATGACTATACATCGCTGGCGGCCATCTTCGTCCGTGATAGGCCTGAAACCTCCCATAGCATCGGCAATTTTCGCATAGTCGCGGGTAGGCAGATCAGACGGCTCTATCTTCAGACTCATTTGGCTATTCCTCGATCTTGACCGGATCACCGCCATCCTCGGCAATCGTCGCCTGCGTCGGATCGCCGACCAGCGCCGACGGCTCGTCGTCGAAATTTCCGGAGATTTCGGTCGAGGCGATGACCGGGTCGTCTATCGTCTCAGACTGCGGGGCAACACCGGAACCGTACATGGCAGCCAGCGTGAGGCCGAGCTGCGCTTGTTCCTGCTGCCATTCCGGCACGGTCGGCGAGGTGATCAGCGCGCGCCAATATTTCGAAATATCGGAACATTCCGGATCGGCATCCATGGCGGCGAGAAGATCCGACCATGTCTGCGTGAGCGGAGCGCCCGGGATCGGGTCACCGAGGACATCGATGCGATAGATTTGCCTGATCAATGCCAGGCGCACACCGGAATCGGCGAGCTGCCCGCGTGACCAGTCGCTTTCCTCATCCTTGGCGAAGTTCCAGGCAAACTGGCGAAACAGATCTGGCCAGGTATTGTTGCTCTGCAGCAGGATGCGCGCACATTCGTAATCGAGCGTATGCAGCACGATGTCATAGCCGCTGTCGGTCGCCGGAAACTCGATGGTGACCTGCGCATCACCCTCGCCCGTCGTGCGCGAGACTTTGCGCGCGATCGCCATGTCGATGACAAAATCGACCTTGTGGGGAGCGGTGAACAGCTCGCGCCCCTCGACCCGGCGCCGGCCGAGCGCGGAATACACGATCACGACCGGCAGCGGCTCGTTTTCCAAGTCGCGCGGATTGGCCGCGCTGTCGAACACCTTGGCCTGCACATGGCCGTCGAGCGCCTTCACAGCACAGATTTGCATGGCGGCGGCGGCAAGGCTCATGCGGCCACCTTGACGACGAAGAGAATGGTGCGCACGGCGCTGTCGGGTTTGGTCGACGTCACCTCGAATATCGGAGTGCCAACGATTTCAGTGCGCACGATCCGGTCACCTTTTTGCGGCAGATCAAGCACGCCGGCCGTATAGAGCGCCGAGGTCTGGATATTGACGGACAATTCCTCAACTTTCAGTTCGCTGGCGAGGGCGCGCCCCATGCCCGGGGATTCGTCGAGCATCTGTTTGTCGATCGGTTTCTCGTAATAGATGCCGGTGACCGTGCGTATCATACGATCTGGATCGGCCATCGGCGCGGAGTAGCGACCCGCAACCATTGGTATGATCTGCATGACCTCGCCGAACACACTATCGACGCATTCAGAAGCGGTGACCGCCACCTGCTGCCATAAGCCCAAGGCTACCTCCCAGCTGCATCAAAGGCGGGTAAATGCAAAAGACAGGATGTCCTCTCGGCCGAGACGGATCTCCTCGCGGTTTATTTCCATGCAATCAAACCCGTTGTCGCGCATCAGCTTCACCAGGCCGTCCTGGGTGAAATACCAATAATGCTCCATCGGCTTGAAATGCTTGGAGCTTATGACGTGCTCAGAGCTCGAAAAAATCGGGATCGAAATGAACAGCCACTCTCGAATATTCCGCAACAACGGGCCAAAATCCCGCACGTGCTCAATACTGTCCCAGAAAGTTACGGCGCGCGATGTTGACGACCACGGGTCGACGTAAAGACCACGCGCGCGCAGCCACGCAACTGATTTCGGATTGATGTCAAACCCCGTGGTGTCGGAGAGCGAACGGACGAAGGTGCCGGAACCGATACCAAAATCGACGACGGTGGCGGCCGTATGGCGCTTCACCAGACCTATGCGGGCGTCGATGATCTGCTTGGATATCGGCAGACATTCGAGTTCTGCATAATGCTCAAAATAGCTGTCGTCGTAATGCTCGTTTTTGACCTCGTAGAAGCCTGCAGGCAAACTCGGCAACCACATCAACCCGCTGGAATGTCTCTCGGCATCGTCCGCATAGCCGCTAACCAATTCAGGAAGGTCTGCTCCAGGTTGGCAATCGTCTTGTCGCAAGCGTGCGTCATATTCGTGCATCGACAAAATCTTTCCGGGATTGCAAAGCCAGCCGAACTCAACATCATTCTCGGGTCGGTAATGCGCGCGATTGAATTGATACCGCCCATGCCGCCCAGGACGGTAAACACCGGTCGACGATAGGCGATCGCAGCTACCGTCAACCATCCAACGCCGCCCAGGCAAACGTCCGCGGCCTGAACCAGAGCTAACAAACTCGGCGTCGACAATTCTCCGCGCAGCAGCGCGAGATGATGCGGCGGACAATTGCCTACCAGCCATTCCTCGCCATCAAGCAAATCGGCCACGACAACTACAAAATGCGTTTTCATCAATCGCTGGGCGAGCTGCTCGATATATTCCGGCCGCGGATTGCGCGCTTCGTTGCGCCATTCTCGGCGCACCGTCACGGGCCTGACGAGAGCCATCGGCTTGTCCGATGGCATATCGATCGGCGGCAGGTTGTAATTCGGCAGATTGAATGAATAAGGAACGTCGCCCAATGGCAGCACGGCTTCCATCGCAGACTGAAACGAGCCGGTCGCATTCTGATAGGACACAATTACGGTTCGGGCCGGTGATCTCGGTGTGATCGCCCAATCGTGATATTTTGCAGCGTTCTTGACCTGGCTGCGTAAGCTGGTGGGTCGTTTACACAAATGCACCGGAAGATCGCAGTAGAGTTCCGGCCAAGGGGTCTCCAGGTAAACATCGTCGTATTGTGCTGCTGCAGCGCGGACAAACGGCCGCTGCAGAATATTATCTCCCAGACCCAGCATCCCCCTGATCAGGATCTCACGCATGCAAGGATCTGAGTTATGTCATCGGCAAACGTCGCGGCAAAAAATTTTGTTTTGATGTTGGAAGGCTTGCACCACGTGTACAGCATGGGCTCCAGTTTCTTGAAATAGAGCATCAATTGCGGAACGTCGTAATTGTCCGCGATCACGCTGAGCCCCGATTGAAACCCGATAAAGAACCGCGAGTTTCTGATCACGTTCACGCTTTCGGCAAGCCCTAGTCCGCCAACGTGATTGGTTACGTGATAACCGCCGAGCCCGGCCAGAATCGCAGCCTGCGCCGCCTTGTCCCACTCGGCTCCGATAAGATCGATGTTCCTCGTCTGCAATCTTTCCGCAAATTTCTTGATGGCTACCAGCCATTGCTGCGTAGTCCACACGGCATTGCCGCTGGCGCCGGCGACAAACACGCAGAGATGATCGGTGCGCTGGATCTGGGAGGACAACCCAAGATCAACAAATTCCTCGATCTGCGATCCCGGATCGATGTCTCTCAGCTTAATGCCAATTTCCAGCGGGGCATTGACTGCGTAGTTTACCGCTCCGTTCGACGCCAGCACGTCCGCTAATTTGAACCGCGTGCGCGCCAGTTGATGATAGACCGCATCCGGCACCTGTCTGTATTCAACGGCGCCAACCTTGGGCAGCATTTTACAAAATGTTTTTGCGCGCGTTTGAACGGCAGTAAGCCCAACACAGAAAACAGTGATGTTAATAATATCGAAATAAGGCGCGAGCTTCTGGTAGACCCAAAAAATATCACCAATGCCCTGCACCGTGTTGATCGTCACTGTCCTTGGCATATCTTGATCAGATTGTCTGTAATGAAGCTATTGCCTACGAGCGGAGCGTAATAGAACGACGAATAGTTTTCCCGCAGATCGCGGCCGCCCTTGATGAAAAGGCTCTCTTTCGGCAGTACCTTCGATGCGACGACCGAGAACACCGAGGCCACACCGGCAAACCCGCAAGCCCCCTTGGTCACCTCGATCGCGGCGAGAAGATCGAGCCTATCCGTAAAATCGATGACATCGGACGGAGAAGCATAAGGAATGCCACCCTTATTCACCACGACGACAGACGTGTGGCGCGCCCTTACAAAGCTATACACGGACAACCATTCATTAAAACTCAGGTCGCGTACCGGGGTGCGGGCATTCTCCGAATAGGGGTGCACCACAAAATATCTTTCCGGCAACTGCAGATGCGTAATATCCCAGAGCGGCTGGGCAATGAGCGGAGAGACCGCATATGTTCGCTTACCCGCCCTCACCTGTTCGACGATAGCGTTGACATTCCAATCGACGACCGACCCATCAAGACCGGGCAATTCATCCCGCGAGGCAATACTGAAGTCCTTAGAAAAGGCCGGGCCCCAGGTATCTCGCTCGACGACGTGCCGCTTCACGTTCCTGAATACGAAAGGAACCAACTCCATCAACGATTTGCGCGCGCGCGTCGCCCAATGGATGACCTCGACGCTATCGCGCTCGGCAGCCGTGAAATACGATTCCATGGCGATAAAATCGCCGATGCCGCAGGTCAACAATATCTCGCTGGGGCCGCCCATACCGTCGAACTTTCAAGGCGATGCCGCCTGATCCAAGGTCACCACGTCGAAGCAATCGATCAGACTGCGCGGCGAGGCATTGACCACGCGAACGCCGGAAGTCCGTAATAGCGGAGCGATGACAGCAAATTCGGCCGCCCACTGACGCCAATCCTTGCAATCCTGCTGATGTTTGTCGTCGTAGAGGTCTTCATTGTGATGCCAAACGTCACCCTGCGGCTGATAATCAAACCCGAACAGCCGCACATCCTTGGCTCGCTTGAGATAAGCGAGGTTGAGCGCGCCGAACCCGGACGTTTTGCCAGGAACTTCGGCCAGGTTATGCGACAGCCCGCTTTCCTCAAGCCGCGCGATCAAGGTGACATTTGCGGCAGGGGTTTGCAGGCGGGGAGCCGCCAGCGGATGCAACGCCCAATAGACCGGGTACGGCACCAGGTGAAGCCGGTCGCGCCAACATTCGTATAGGCGACCATCAAGACTAAAACCGACATCGGCCCACGGCAGCATCCAGATGCTGGCATTGACCGCCATGACATGAAAGCTGTGGCGCAGCCGTTCGAAATCAAATCCGGCAAGGCTCGGGCCGCCGCCGATGATGGCAACCGGTTGGTCATCCCACCAGGGCGGCCCGATTTTGCCGAAACTCGTCAATCAGGTGTGCCCCATTGCAACGCATCCTCGATCGACATTTTAGGAAAGCACTCAATGGCGCTGCGTCGGCTGGCGTTGACAATCTTGATGCCTAGCTCGCTGCACTGGGTAGAGACAACATCAAATCTCTTGGCCCAATCCGACCAATTCTGATGGCCTGGCTCATGCCAAAAATGGTCATCGTGATAATGATGGCGGCCGTCGATAACTCCGTAGTCGTAGCCGAGAAGCACAATCTTGCGGGCGCGCTTGAGCACGGCGAGATTGAGCGCGGCATAGCCGGAAGTCCCGCCAGTGTGCAAGAGATCGCAAGATGTCGAAAGGCCCGGCACAAATTCCGAATGCAGATAGATCGCACCCGCTACGGGAATAACCGTTTTACAGAAGTGATCGCCCGGCGCCAGATAGAGCTGCGTCGTTTGTGCAAACTCCGCGAGTTCCTGATGCCGCTTCTTGATGAGTTGTTGATCGATCGATATGCCGGCGGCGACCGGAATAGCGAACATAGAATGATTGATGCCGATACAGTGACCAAGCCCGCATAACCTCTTTAGAGCAAATCCGCTGAGCGACGGGCCACCGCCGATCAGATAAACCGTGCGGTCTTTCCACCATGGCGCCGTGATCGCGCCGAAATCGGGCGGCGATACGAACGGAAGCACCCTTGCGGTCATTGCCAGTTCAGGAATTGATCAATTCGCCAAGGCCGACGCGATCGAATTCGCGCCACACGGCCTCCAGCCAGGTGCGGACGCGGCCGCGCAGAACCCGCGATTGCGGGCCGGCCGGGTTTTGATCAGCGCAGAATGCGGCGAACGACCCGCCGTGCTTCTGCAGCGTTTCGCAGGCAATCTCGCTCAATTGCGGAACGTCGATCGTGACGTTGCTCATTTGCTGCCACACCGCTTGGCGCGATGGCTCGTCCCAATCAAAATATTGCGTTTGATTGATGTGGTTCTTGACCACAAAATGGCGGGCCGAGCCAGCGCCGATGCGTTTGGCGGCCTCGCTGATTTCGGCGATCGAAGCCATAGTCGGGCCAAGCACATGCAGCAGGATCAGCCGCATCTTGTTATTGCGCACGTCGTCAAAAAGCTTGGCATCGTCGAGCGCCTGCAGCGTCGGCGTCAGCAGACCGCCGCGCAGATCGATCACGGTAAGTCTTTCGCTGTCGACGCCATCGAAGACGCTCATTTGCGCCTGCACCTGCCCGATGTCGATGACTTGCGATTCCGGTGCGAACCGATTGAGATCGCCAGCCGGGAATTCCGTGTCGAAGGCACGATAGGTGTGTTGGCGCTCGGCAAGATAATCGAGCAGCGCGCGACAGATCGTTGTCTTGCCAACGCCGCCCTTGTCTGCACCGACGATGATGATTGTTGGAATCACCGCAATAGTTCCCTTTGTCGCCTGCGAGGAAATAGACTTGATTGTATCTTCACCTGATGCCTCGCGAGACAATTTTGATGGACCTGGCAACGGCAGGATGAAAGTCCGCGCATCGTCATCGTCGAAAAGATGCTCCATCATATAAGCCGTCATCAAATCCCAGCCGGCTGGCCGACTGGGATTTTTCACGACCGCTGATGTCAGGTTGCCGTAGAGCCGCGTTCGGTGAAGTGCGGACCTTCGGCCAGCGGGAGCGGCTTCTGCGCCGGGTCGATCAAAAAACCCGTGGCGCGCAATTCGGTGATCTCGTCCACCGCCAATTCAACTTCCTGCCCGGGCCCAAAATCCACCATGACCGGCCGATAGATTGGCTTGCCGTCATCAGAATATCCGATGACCTGCTGTCTTGTCGCGTGTGGCGCGCTCAGAGTACGGCCGCGCGCAACGGTCGCGCGCGCACGCTTCGTGACTACTGGATCCGCCATGGATCACTCCTTGAGATTGAATTTTGTGGATGAAAAGAGCGCCCTGCGGATTATCAATTCCGCAGGGCAATTATCAGCCAAACACCGGCGCGCAGACCGAGGCAGCGAACGCCGCATTGACGCGGCTGGGGATGACAATCGGTGACGATTGCATCATCAGATAACGCTGCGGCGGATCTTCGGAAACCCAGGTCTTCGGCGCGAACGACAATGTGGCGTAATTGAACGCCGGATCGAGGATCTGACCGAAGGCCCGCGTTCCCATCATGTCCTCACCCGCGAGAAGGACGGTGCCGTCCGCGAGCATCGGCTGCTCGACATCGTTGTCGTCGACATACCATTCGTTGTAGATCCACAACTTATATTGACCCCATTGGCCTTTGAAGACCGCGCCTCGCTCGATGCGCGTGCCGGGATCGATTAGGTTGCCGGATTCACCCAGCCGCGGGTAGTAGATCGCACTCTTCAGCAAGGGATCGGCGATGAAGCCTTCCCATGCCGCCGTGGTGAAGATGATGTCGGTCACCCTGGCACCGGATTTCTTGAGCACCTGGTGCTGCCAGCTCTCCAAGTTGCTGATCGGAGAGGCGTTGCCGGCGACGACATTGGCCGGCGTCCAGCGTGCGGTGCTGGTCAACGCGACCGTGAGTGAGGGGTCGCGACCAAAATCAACGACCACAGTAGGGAACCCTTCGCCCGCGACGGTCACCGTCCCGGTCGCCAAGGCACTCGCCGCCATCCATTCGAGCCGGCGCGTGAGCATGTCGACCTGGTCGGTCATCTCGAATTCGAGATTGGCCTTCTCGCGTTCGGCGCCGGTCATATCGCCGCCGATGCGCTCGCCGATCATGCGACGCACGGGCTTGCGGAGATCCGGAGCTCGCTTGTCTTTGATGTAGGCGGGCTTGAAGGTATTGGTCTGAATGCGGCGCTGTTCGACCAGCTTGCCTTCGACCAATGGCGAGACAAACGGCGACATGCGCCGTTTGCCGATGTCGACATCGATCGAGACAAATTCCGAATCCGAGTTAACCACATTCGGAAAGAAGCGATCGAGCAGGAACGAGACCGCGCGCTTCAGATTTGGGACAACAGCGATCAGCGTGTTTGTATCATAGATGAGGTTTCCACCAGGGGTGGCCATAGCGATTCTCCTTTATGAGCGAAGCCGCTTGGGCCGCTCGTATGGCGTTGAGTTGCAGAATGAAACAGCGCGTTTCGTTAGGCCGGATCGGCCGCCGACACGCTGCCCTTGAGGAAGATGCCTTTCGGTCCCAATGCGGCCTTCGCTGTCGCCACATTGATGCCGGTGCCGAAGATCACCGCACGGATATTGAACTCGCCGTGCAGATAGATGCCGGAATTGACGGTGCCTCCTGTGGCATCCGCGTCATCGGCCAGAATGCCGACTGGGGTCTGGCTGCCATCCGATGCCGAACCGAGCGATTTCGTGTAGGTGCCCTCGCCGGCGAAGATCGAGACGCTGATGACGTCGCCCGCCACCATCGCGACCGTACCAGTCGTGAAAGTCCACCCAATCTCGGCGTCGGTATAAGCCCCCGAGGTGCCGGCAGTGATCGTGGCGCCGGCCGGATCAGTCACAGTGTAGGCCGTCGCGCCCGAGAACGTGAGTTGATAGCGACCGACCCGTGTGTTGGTGGTGCTCGCCACCGCACTCACTACGCCGTTGCCGGTATTGCCGGGATCGGCGTCGACCGAAGACGACATAGCGGCGGCGCCGATGAGACCCATGAGGGTACCGCGTTTGAACAACGCACCGCCGGAGACGAGCACATTCTCGCTGATGAGTTTGAGATCGCCAGCGATCAGTTGATCGGGGATGAAAGTTTCGGCCATTGCAGAAGGCTGTTGGGGGTTGCCCCCAATGGACGTCGGGTTGAGAGCCATTGCGGCGCTCCTTTCGGTTGATGATGTGGAGGGAGTTCAATTCTGATCGCGACAATCGCGATCAGGCTTCGCCGCGACGCTTCTTACCGGCAGCAATGATCTCTTGGGCGAGTGAGGGGGTCGATTGCGTTGCACCGACGCCAATGTTTGGTTGTTCAGTATTGGCCATGCGATCACGCAGGGCGTCCGCACGCGGGTTGTCAGTGGCCGCGGCTGGGCCCATCGCACGCAACATCGCAAGCGCCCGATTGCGCGACATCGAATCGTTGCACGCCAACTCATAAGCGGCACCCGGATTGGCGAGACCGGCCTCGGAATTCACGATGGCGCGAATACGGCCACGCTCATGCGCGCGAATGCTGCGCGCTTCGGCACTGGCATCATCCTCGCGATCACTTTCGTCGTTGCCGGCGTTGGCTTCGGCTTTTGCCTTCTTGGCTTTCTTGGCCTTCTTGGCCTTCTTGGCTTTCTCGTCGCCGTCCTCGCCGTCCTCGCCGTCTTCGCCGTCTTCGCCGTCCTCGCCGTCTTCGCCGTCCTCGCCGTCTTCGCCTTTCTTAGCCTTCGCGTCTTCGTCGGCCTTTTTGGCCTTTGCGTCTTCGTCGGCCTTTTTGGCCTTTGCATCATCCTCGGCCTTCTTGGCGGCGAGGGCAGCGGCATCGTCAACGACGGCACCGACAGCAGCTTGGCTTTTGCCAAGATGAGCAAACGGCGATCGGGGCACTGAAGTAATTGCAGTCATTTGGTTTCTCCTTTGGATTGAAAAATTACGAAATTTCTTCGATCAGACTGAGAAAGGCTTCATCCGGTGACATTACGCCATCCGCAAGCCCTTGCTCGACGCCATCGGCACCGAGAAAACATCCCGCCTCAGTCGCCCGAACTTTCGCCGCGGCGATGCCGCGGTTACGCGCCACGATCTCGACGAATAGCTCGCCCATGGTATCGATGTCTTGCTGTATGCGGGCACGCGCCTCTTCCGATAATGGAGTCGTCGGGTACGAATCTGATTTACGCGACCCGTACTGGACAGTCGTCACCGTGATGCCCATTTTCTCAAGCGCCTTGGTGACATCGACGTGCATGGTGATCACGCCGATCGAACCCGTTCCACCTGTGCGCGGCACGACGATCTTCTCGGCTGCACTGGCGAGCGCGTATGCAGCCGAAAAAGCATATTCGTCAAGAATGGCGACAATCGTTTTCAGATTGCGCATCTGATGAATTTTTTCGGCGAGATCAAAGCAGCCGGCAACCTCGCCTCCCGGCGAATTCACGTGCATGGCGATGGCACGAACTTCCGGATCATTGATGGCGGCGTCGAACATCCGATCGATGCGGGCGTAATCAGTTTCATTCCAGCACCAGCCGGTGTAGCCGTGCACCAATACGCCGGTGACCGGGATGATGGCCACTCCTTCGATGAGGTCGTAGGGCCGTTGCACCGTTTGCGTCAGCGTGTCCAACGCTTGCGCGCCAAGCATCCGCACGCGCGGCGCATCGCGCAACATTTCCAATACGGGTGCGATTTGTCCGGGCCACAGAGCCAGCGGCGAGTTATAGAAGCGATCGAGCAAGGCCGTCATCAAACCGCCTCCGGCTTTTTGGCCGCCTGCGTGGCCGTAAACACTTGGCCGGCCCATTCCGGAGCCGGTATGCCGTATTCCTTGAACAACGCGATCTCATAGCGGCGCTGCTCGAGCACTTCCTCGAAATCGAGACCCTGTTCGGAGCATTCGTCCTCCAGCGTGGACAATGCACCGTCCATGCGCATGATTGCCGCGCCCGCCTCGTGCACCGGATCGATCCAGCCCTTGCCGGGACCCATCCAGCGCGCGCGCGAATAAGCGCCGCGACAGGTTGCAAAATCGGGCGCGTTTTTCGGCAACGGCAGATCGTCGATCTCGAAAGATTCTTCCAGCCATGCGGCACGGATCGGAGCGCAAAACCCTTCAGCAAAATCATGCCGCCGGCGATGCAATGTTTTCCAAGCCTCAAGCATCGCACCGCGCGCGCTTGAATAGTTTACATCCGACCAATCATTTGAAACTTGCTGGCTGCTCAATCCAGTGGCCGCCGCCACATTGCGCAGCATCGCATTTTCGAACGGCGCAAAATTCTCGGTCGGCCGCGTGGCATTGACTGTTTCCATTTTCTCGCCGGGATAGAGGATCGGAATGCGCGCGCCGCCAAGCGTGAGCGCGGATTCGCCTTCGTGAAATTCCTTGCGCCCCTGTTGATAGAAGCCGAGCTTATCGCCGTCATCGAAGGCTTCCGCCGTCATCTCGTGGTCGAATGGAGATTCAATATAGGCGGCAAAGATCGCGTTGATGATCGCGGCGTCGAGTTCCGAGCCGTCGTATTTGATCAACATCTTGAGGCGCTGCAGAACGGCGGTAAAAATCCCCGCGCCGCCGCGGTGTTGCGAGGCGCGATCACCATCGTAATCAAGCACGACGATCGGGCGCCCCCACGCGGTCTCGCGCGGCACCCGTTCCCAAGTCATCGATTGAGCGGCGCTGAACCAATCGCCCTGATGCGCTTTGCGAATATGATAGTGCGACGCCGCGCCGTATTTGTCGATTTCAACGCCGCCGCGCATCGACTGTTGATCAAACCGTAATTGCGGATTTGACAGACGATCCGGATCGACGAGCTGAACTGCAGTACAATAACGCGCAGCCCCGCGACCAACCCGCTCCGGAATCCAATGCATTACCGCCAGCGCATCGCCATCAATGAGCTTATGGCGAAAACCCAGCCGCATCATCTGGCCGAAACTCTGATTGCGCGCGGCGTCGCAATAGCGACCGAGATCGGTTACCGCCCAGGTGCGCCAATGCGCATCGAGCGCGCGGGAATATTCCTTCGACCATTCATGATCGAACGCCTTATTGCCGGTAAAGTGAGCGAGAAAACGATGATCAGGTTTTGCAATAGGACGAAGGTTTGCACCAATCGCATTATCGAGAATCCGTGTAACGGCACCGGACGCCCATCCATCGTTGCGAACAGCATCCCGTGTTCTTGCGACGATGCGATCGCGATAGATATTTAATTCTTGATCAGGGCTCCCGAGATAAGGCGTCCACGCCGCCATATGTTGCGAATAAATATCTGCAGCATCATATGGAGGTCCGGAGAAGCGGCCACTGCCGCCCGATAGCGCGCGCGCCTTCGAAGGCCGCGGCAGCATCGGCTTTCCATCGGGACCGAGAATGGTGACGCTCGTGCCTGTCATCGGAAATAAACGCGCAACGCGCGGCGGCCCTTATTCAATCCAAGTTGCTGCTGCAAGAGCGAGATCCACGCCTCCAGATCACTGCGATTGGCGGCGGAATACGTGACGCTCTTACCGTCATAAGCAACGACCACTTCACGGCGGCCAGTCATCAAGGCGGCCAGCGCCGTCTGCGCATCGCTCAGCCATTGCCGCAGCGTGACAACCGATTGGCCGGCGACGAGCGAGCCTGCTGGGTTGAAATACATTCGAATTACCTTGCCAGCATGCTAGCGATGGAACGTTTTTTCTTCGGCCGGGTGACAACAGCACCTGCGGTCACTGGCGCGGCGAGCAGATCTTCGATGTCGCCCTGCCGATTTGGCACTGGCGTTTCGCGCGCTTCCTCAAGCCTCGCCCAACTCTGATCGGACATGCCATAGACGCCGAACTTGATCGCTGCCCCGGTCGCTTGCACGAGCGTATCAAGTGCTTCGTTATCCTGGCGATCATCCTTGGTCCAACGGTAGACCGTGAAACCATTGCGTTTGACCGCCGTGCGGCGCTCGGCCGTCAATTCCTGGTAATATTCATCGTCAAGACCAGAGGGGAACGCCACAAATCCGTTAGAGAACGGATCATCCTTGGCGAGGTCGCGATACAGCGCCATTTTCAAAACGGAAACGCCCAAGTGATAAAAACGTTTCTGATATTTGAGAATCTTACCGGTCTTGTCGTTGCGCTCTTTTTTAACTTTCGCGAGCCGCGGAGCCGCATCGTCGCCACGACCGCGCACCATGATCAGTTTTGACGACGGATGCCGGCGCGCAAACGACCAAACGTCTTCGGTCCAGGCATTGCCGTCGATCGCCGCGAGGCCGATACCGAGCTCATGGCCGGCAATATTTCTCCATTTTTTTGCCAGCACCACATCGAGATTCTGCTGACAATCAGGATCCGAGATGTGCCGATCGACGATGCCGTAATCGATCACATAACGGCGGTAGTCGCGACCAAAGCCAACCAATTGCCATTCAACGCGATCAACCTGGCAATCGATGCCGAGCATGAGCAGAAGCGCGCCGGCGGGAACATTGCCCCGCACATAACTTGATTCCATGGCGCGATCGCGGAGTTCTTCCCAAGGCCGCGCTTCACCATGCGCACGATAGGCCTTGCCGGCCGTATCGTTGATGAAGGTCTTTTCGCCAGCCGGGTCGCCTTTATTCTTCAGCCATTCCTGCGCGATACGCGCCCAGCTCTGCAGATAGGAATAGGCACTCCAAATCCAGAATGACCGGTGCTCGCGCATGGCGCCGGGGTTTTTTGCGCGCCACTCGAACCCAGCCAACATCTGCGGCCGGTGATGTTCCTCGATCAAAGTGCCGCAAGAACCACAGGTGAAGTGGGCATCTTCCGGCTTTGCCGGATCAAGGCCAGCCAGCATATTGTCCCATTCAAGGATTTGCATGGTCCCGCAATGCGGGCATGGGACGTAAGGATACTCCTGACTACCGGCCTCAAAATCCTTGCTGATCCGACAGCCGGGGATGACCAGCGGCGTCGAGACCTTGAAGATTTTGGCAAACTCGATCGCGCGCGAACGATTGTCGGCCTGAGATTCCGGATCACCGGCCGAATTCATCTCCCACTTCGCCAGGTCATCCTGCACCTGGAAATGGATTGTCACCTGTGAAAGCGAGGCCGGTGAATTAGCGCCAGTGATCAGCAGTGTGGCGAGGCCGTCCTTGCGTTCTTTGTAAGAGACCGAATCCGAAACGTCGCGAGTGCGTTGCGGAAACTGCGCGCGCACCGCTGCGGTCGAGCGCATCATCGGCGCCAATTTCATCTTCGACCAGCGCCGGGCGTTATCCTCGGTCGGGTGGGCGTAGAGGAAATTGCCGCGGCCCATCGTGAGCGAGCCGCAGGTGAAGATGTTGGCGACCGTTGTTTTGCCAACCTGGGCCGATCCCATCAGGCTGACGAAGCGGCACGGATCATCCGGCGATAGCGCGCGCAGGATTTCATCGAAATAAGGGAATAAGGTCCGGTTGTAGGGGCCCGGAAACGAGCCCTCCTCGATGATGACGTTGCGCTCAGCCCAAGCCAGATAATCGATCGGCGGCGGCGGTTCGAATGCGGCGGCCATTGCCTCCATCGCCAAGCGCTCGGCGTTGGCGAGCATGATGCCCATGGTCAGCTTTCCGCATCGTCGCCAGAGGAATCGACCCCTGGTAGATCGTTTTCGACCAGTTCGGCGATTTCCTGTACTTGCTGGCGCAGCGTCTCGCTCGAGCGCGCGCGGAAGATGCGGAATTCACTGCGCAAAAGATGCAGCACATCACGCTGCTGCAGGGTGAATTTCGCGGAGATGTTCGGCGCCACCTCACCCAGCCAGCCGTCGAAGGTGTTGAGCATCTGCGAGGTGATCCGCCCCATCTGCTGCTTGGCATCATCGGTGCTGGTAAAGCGTCCGCTGCGCGCCGCCTCTTCCTCGGCTTTGCGGCGATTATCGCGCCGGTAGCCCTCAAGCCGCTCGGCTTTGATCTGCTCGTCCATCGCGTCGACCGGACGCGCGAACGGCAGCACCTGGGCGTCAGCTGCTGCAACTGCCGGCACCACGACGCCTTGCACCTGCGCGGGACCGTCCAACCGCGTCGACAACCCGTTACCGAGCCGCTGGCCGACGTCGAGATGCAGCTTGAGCTGTGCGCGCGCCGCGGCCACCCGGATCCGGGAAGCTCGCCCTTCACCGATCAGGGCATCACCGTAGATTTGCTTTGCACTGATCCACTGCGTCACCCGGCCGGGGCTGACGTTGCTCAGCCGCGCGAAGTCCGACTTCGAAACAATATCTAGATCGGACGCCAGACAAGCCGGTGCATTCACGTCACACCCATCATTTTAGCGGAGAGACTTTAGTAATTTTAGGCTGGCTTTTTAGGCTGCGAAAAACCGCTGAAACTGGAAGTATTCCGCGCTGCGCCGGCCGCGCGGGCCTTAAACCATTAGGAAGGACCCGCGAGAATTCAGGA